>Ga0209395_1002682_pt1 | contig 22896 bp, 18 predicted proteins | sample GOMGulsemesocosm_3_FD_184635 | JGI IMG/M metagenome (GOLD analysis project Ga0209395, IMG submission 184635) | Methane-oxidizing microbial communities from mesocosms in the Gulf of Mexico - GOM9D Gulf of Mexico (SPAdes) (version 2) | ecosystem: Environmental > Aquatic > Marine > Cold seeps... | reverse complement strand
ATTGTATGCCTTTAAGCAACGACCGTAAAAAAGATTATCGATCTATTGGCCACAACCTGAAGCCAATCGTGACAATTGCGGGCAATGGCCTGAGCCACAGCGTCCTAGAAGAGCTAGACCGCGCCCTAGAAGATCACGAGCTAATCAAAGTAAAGTTGGTGATTAACGACCGAGAGGCCCGCAAGGCAGCCGTACAAGAGGTGTGCAAGAAGACTCGGTCTGAGGCGATACAAGAAATCGGCAAGGTCGCACTGCTCTACCGAGAGGCAAAGCGCCCTAACCCAAAGCTGTCAAACTTGTCGCGCTAACCTCGAACCCCCTTGTACCGATAGGGCTTGAAGGGGCGTACAAACGACTAATGCGTCAGTGCCACTCTCAGCCCCATACGACGACGCCCTATTTAACAGTGTCAGCCTACTCGAGCCTGACACTGTTAAATACTTGCCGGCCCCAAGAACAAAGAAACTCTCCAGCTAGCCTCAAAGCTCCCTCCACACCGTCCAATTCACGGGCCCCTACCCGACCTCTTCGCACACCCAACTGACACAAAATGTGCAAAGCCCAAAAAAAGAAACGACAGGATCGTCTTGGGATAAACGATAGAAGCAGGTAGCTTCAATATAAACGACTTCATACTCTTACCCAGCAACCTAATGTCACTTGAGCACACCAACCAACGACAAAGGAAATCAAAGAGGCCGTATTGATATGACTATGCCTGCAGACCGACCTAACTCCTTGCCCTACAAGCAACCTTAGGCTTATCATCTTACGGCTACACTATCACCGCACCGCTATTATGATAAATAAGATCAAACAACTTCTGAACAACTCTACCAAGAAGACAACATCGACCAACGCGCGCGCGCGCAGCACCACAGGGAAGCTGCCCTTCTCGCCTGAGGCCAGCAAGTCATTTTCATCAAGCTTGCCTGTACTCGGCGGCTCAAGTAAATCAATAGACAAGCCCAAACTTAGTATCGTGCTCATCGTATTCAATATGCCCGAGCAAGCTTATAAGACCCTGCACTCACTTTCCGTACAGTATCAGAGCGGGGTCAGCGAGAACGATTACGAAGTAATCGTCATAGAAAATCGCTCAAGCAACAACCTGCAGGAGCCCAAAGTCAGCTCAATAGGCAAGAACTTTAAGTACTTTCTCAGGGACGAAACCGAACCCACTCCGGTACACTCAGCCAACTTTGGCATCCAAGAAGCTCGAGGAGAATTTGTAACCCTTATGATCGACGGGGCAAGAATGCTCACACCTGGCGTCGTCCAGTATTTACTTGCGGCTTACCGAGTATCTAAACACGCTATCGTCGCCGTGCCGGGCTATCACCTTGGTCACAAGCTTCAACAGAAAGCCATGCTTGAAGGCTACAACAAGGAAGAAGAGCAAACACTCCTAGATAGCATCAAGTGGCCGAACAACGGCTATCGCTTATTTGAAGTGAGCTGCCTGAGCGGCACCAGTGCAGGGGGGTTCTTCCGCCCATTTGGAGAGAGTAACTGCCTTGGTGCACCCCGTGAACTACTGCTAGAGCTGGGGGGGTTTGACAAGCGTTTTAATGAAACTGGGGGCGGTCAAGCTAATCTAGACCTCTATAAGCGGCTAGTAGAGCACCCCGATTCCGTGCTCTTCTGCCTCCCGGGCGAGGGCTCTTTCCATCAATTTCACGGCGGCGTCACGACCGGCCAAAAGGGAGAAATTAGAGAAGAGGCCATGCGTGCGCACTTCGCCCAGTACGCAGCTATCAGAGGTGGGGCCTACAAACCGCCCCAAAAAAGACCCATCTACCTGGGGCCGATTCCAGACTGCGCCATGAAATTCCTATCAAAAAGTGCGCAGCAAGCCGAGATTATTCATGCCCAGCCGTGATACTTCACCACTCATGTCCATAGTCGTTGTCGTCTACGACATGAAACAACAGGCAATGAATACCCTGAGGTCACTCCAAACCAAATACCAACAACAGGTAGCCGCCAGTGACTACGAAGTCATTGTCGTAGAGAATGACTCAGTCTCAACACTTAACCCAGAAGAGATCAGCAAGCTGAGTGGTAATTTTCGCCACCTACTGAGGCAAGACACATCGAAAACACCGGTTCACGCCTGCAATGAAGCCTTAGAGCTATGCCGCGGGCAATATATCGGCATGATCATAGACGGCGCCTGTATGCTAACCCCAGGCGTACTCGGCTGGGCCAAGCGTGCCTACGCCATGTCCGAGCACAGCTTGTGCATGGTCCCCGGCTACCATCTGGGGAATAAAGAACAACAAAACCAACCGGATAGCTACTCTAGCGACACCGAGCAGAAGTGGCTATCCAGCGTCCGCTGGCAAGAGGATGGCTACCGTTTATTTAAAAACGCACACTTTAGTCCCGGCAATAAGCACGGCTACTTTCACCCCTTTATGGAATGTAGCTGCTTTTTCGCCAGCCGCTCGCACTTCGACCGAATCAATGGTGTCGATGAGCGTTTCACTCAACTCGGTGGCGGTAGTATCAATCTGCATTTACTACGAAGCCTAGGGTATAACTCAGACATCACCCCCATAGTACTAGCCGGAGAAGGTAATTTTCATCAGGTACACGGCGGCGTAACCACCACACCAACGACCGACCGCGAGAAGCGGATCAAAAGCTTCAGCGACGAACTAAATAGCCACTGGGATGGCCAGTTCCACGCACTCCGACGAGAGCCCATAATTTTGGGTAACATCCGTTCGCAAAGTCTGCCCTGGCTCAAGCACTCTAGCCAGCGAGCTTCCGACCGATCCACCTTGCTAAAACAAAAGCGTAAGCCTCTCTGGGCTGATGACGAAACCTTACGCGTAGAGCTCAAGCCGTGAAGAAACCATCTTTATCTATCATTGTTATATGCTATGACATGCCTCTGCAACTGGAAAACACGCTTTACAGCCTATCTCCAGAGCACCAACAAAATGTCACTAAAGATGACTACGAAGTCATCATCATTGAGAACAGCTCAAACAACACGCTTTCCGATACTTCTATTAAAATGCTGCCAAAAAACTTCCGTTACATCCTCCGCGAGGAGTGCGGCGTTAGCCCTGTGCCAGCCCTAAACCAAGGCTTTGCAGAGTCCAAAGGGGAAACTATCGGCATCCTGCTTGACGGAGCAAGAATGCTGACACCCAGAGTGATTGACCACGTCCTTGCCTGCAATCGCATGCTCAAAAACCCTATCGTCGCCGTCCCCGCTTATCATATCGGTGAACACGAGCATGAAAATTACAATACTGGCAGAGAAAAAGAAGAGCAGGAGTTACTGAAAAACATCAACTGGAAAAAAGATGGCTACGAGCTGTTTAACCATGCCTGCAACAGCATAGCGAACCCCCGCGGTTATTTTCACCCACTAATGGAATGCAATGCACTTTTTTGCTCCCGCGAAAGCATCAAGGGTATCAATGTAGGGAATGATGCATTCAACCTTCTCGGGGGGGGCAGCTACAACTTGCATCTCTATCGCAGCCTAGGCCTCAACACTGACCAAGCACTGGTCATCCTGCCAGGCGAAGGCAGTTTTCACCAATTCCACGGCGGCGTTACCACCAGTAAAAACCAAGAAAACAGGGCGACCCTACTGACTCAGTTCAATGAACAACTTAACAGTCATTGGGGGGGGCAATACAAAGCCTTAGCTCGAGAGCCAACCCTGTTCGGCAATATCTCGGAGCAAGCACACCCCTTCATGCAAACAGCCTGCGACAACGGCATGAAACGGTTCAGCCGATTTGAACGTTTTGGTGAGACCCCTTGGCCTGATGATGCAGGAGCCCACTAAAATGAGCACTCCCAAGCTATCCATCATCGTAATCGTCTATAAGATGAAACGACAGGCGATGAACACCCTCTATTCTCTCAGCGCGAAACACCAGACAAACTGTTCGCAGGAAGAGTACGAGGTCCTGGTCATGGAGAACAGCTCCACGGACAACCTCGACCCCGCAGCGATTGGCTCCTTAAGCGGAAATTTCCGCTATTTCCTGCGTCATGAAAACCACCCGACACCGGTCTATGCCATCAATCACGGCATTGAAGAAAGCCAGGCAGAGCATGTATGCCTGATGATTGATGGTGCTCGAATGGTCACGCCCGGCCTCATATCACAAACCATTAATATGATTTCCGCCCTGCCATCAGCTTTAGTCTGCGCACCCGGCTACCACCTAGGGAAGCAAGACCAGAAATTCCACCTCAGTAGTGGCTACGATGAAAAAACAGAAACCCAACTACTTAATGAATTGCGCTGGAAAGAAAATGGCTACGCATTATTTGAGGCATCCTGTTTTAGTGGCGCCAACAGCCATGGTTTTTTCCACCCACTGATGGAATCAAACTGCATGACATGCAGAAAGAGTAACTTAGTCGCCGCAGGCGGTGCTCACACAGGCTTCCAGACTCCCGGAGGCGGAAGCGTTAACCTCGACATATACCGCAACCAAGCTCTCCTACCCGACTCGCAACTGGTAATTCTCGCAGGCGAAGGCTCCTTCCACCAATTCCATGGGGGCGTCACCACCGCAGATGCGGGAGACCTTGAGGAAGTGTTGACAAGCCACCGAGAAGAACTCAAGGGTATCCGAGGGGATTACTACAGTGCCGCCCTACGCGAGCCCATTATCTACGGGAAAATACCTCGCGCCGCACACGCCTTCTTGCGAGAATCCTCAATCAGAGCAACAAAAAGGTACTCAAGATTTAAAAGCCAGAACAATGCCCCCTGGAGAGATGACCCCGAACCGCCCACGCTGCTATCAGAGCTATTAAAAGACTATGAATAAACTCTACCTCCCCGCGTCGATGACTCGCTTTGAACCTAAGCGCATCGTTTTTAGTACCTGGATCGACCACCTAGCTTTCGCCTATGATATTGTCGAGGCCATCAGACCAAAAATAGTGGTTGAGCTTGGCACTCATAACGGCCTTTCCTATTTCGCATTCTGCCAGTCCATGGTCGAAAATGGCATTGATGGCTTAGCTTACGCGGTAGATAGTTGGGAGGGTGAAAAGCATGCGGGAATGCACGACACATCCGTTTACGATGATGTAATGAAGCACAACCGAGAGCATTACCGCGCATTCTCGTACCCACTAAAAATGCTGTTCAATGAAGCACTACAACACTTTGACGACAACTCAATCGACCTAGTACACATTGACGGCCTTCACACCTATGACGCAGTCAAAGAGGACTTTGAAAACTGGCTCCCCAAGGTAAAGCCCGGCGGGGTGGTGATGTTCCACGACATTACCGCTCGTATAAAAGACTTTGGAGTGTGGAAATACTGGGACGAAATCAGCACCCAGTACCCAAGCTGTAGTTTCAATCACGGTTTTGGGCTGGGCGTACTGCAAAAACCCGGGGCAGAGAAATTCGACCACCCACTGCTTTCGCTGCTGTTTCAGGGTAGCGAACAAGAGCACAAGGAGCTCCGGCGTCTTTACTCTATTGCCAGCGAGTTTCTTGAACAAAAACGAAAAATAAAGCGTTTAAGTAAAACGTAAAATATGTATATGTCTAACATGAAAATACTGAGCGACAACCCCAGCTTTCGCGTCCAGCAAGACTACATTTCTGAACTGGAATCAATCCGAGGAATAGCGATACTTCTAGTATTCCTCCTTCATGCCCATGGCATGGCATTTCCCGACGGAACAGGAAAAGCAACCATCCTGCAAAGCTTTATCTTGGCAGGAAATACTGGGGTCACACTATTCTTTGTTCTCAGCGGTTTTTTATTATCCATCCCGTTTTTAAAGGCTAACGGAAACCCCCGCCCGCCTTCAACAAGGAAGTACTTTTTATCTCGAGTCCTGCGAATCCTGCCACTCTATTATTTTATGATTGTAGTGACGGTATTAGTAACGGGAAACATAAGCGAAACAATACCAGCCGTCGCATTCATATTTATCGGATTTGATGTATTCCCTTTCAGCGTCGTCTGGTGGACTCTGGCCACAGAGGTACAGTTTTATTTACTTCTACCTATAATCATGCTGCTAATGCGCGCACCGGCGGGGCGATTTACTCTGATATTTTTCGGAGTAATCTGGGCGTATTTTTATATCGACATTACTCTGAGCTCCCCTGGGCACCCTGGCGAAGCCTACCACTGGTTAAAAACCAAATCCCTATTTGCCCGGCTCCCCGCATTTGCCATAGGTATAGCAGGGGCATACATATACCTAAAATGTAAAAAAAATGACCTCAATAGATACAGAATTCCTAGCACAATCGTACTTTGGTCAACATTAATCGCCCTTGGTCTTGTATTACAGCAGGTTGTGGAGATGGGAAGCGCTGTTGCAGAGAGAAGCTGGCATATGAGGCACACATATGAATCACTGTGTTGGGTCGGCATTATCTTGTGCCTTTGCTTAGGGCAGCCTTATGGAAAAACGCTCTTCATCAATGGCGCTAATAAAACACTAGGAAAACTTTCCTATTCAATATACCTAGTCCACGTACCCATCTTATTTTATATATTCTACCCTATGAAAATGCATATTGAAGACGGCTACTTCATGGATAACCATATCGCTTATCTTGCTCTCGGCCTGGGTGCGGCGGGTACACTAATCGCCTCGGCGCTAAGTTATAGATTTATTGAGCAACCATTTCTTAACTTGAAAAAAACACTAATAAAACCGGCTACTCAACATACCGCTATAACATCTAACATTGTGCATGAAAAGACAGGCGATATAGCGCTATGAATTACATCCAAAAGATTATACGGAGAAAGCCTGTACGCATGCAGGGTCATAATGAACTGGGTTAATCTAAAAGCTGGCCTAAGAGACCAAAGTAGTTATCTTGATGAACTAGAGTCACTAAGAGGCTGGGCGATAATACTGGTAGTGGCCTTCCATGCCTTCGGGCAGATCTATGGCCCCCAAGGTGTAGAGCACTCGCTAGCAATGAGTTTCATCAGCAGTGGAGCAACTGGAGTCACTCTGTTTTTTGTGCTGAGTGCATTTCTGCTGTCTATGCCCTTCATTAAAGGAGGTAGACACAGCCCTCCCTCCCTCCCTCGCTTTTACATATCTCGTGCCCTAAGGATAATCCCACTTTACTATTTTCTCATATTACTTGCTGTGGCAGTTACGGGGGATTACCAAACGGGGGGCAAGGCCTTGCTCTTTCAATTCACCGGATTTGACATGGCACCTTTCGGCATAGTCTGGTGGACACTCAGCACAGAGATGCAATTTTACATCCTGCTACCATTGCTCATGTGGCTAGGCCACCATCGACTCGGACGCTATACCCTAGGACTAGCTCTGCTAACTTGGGCCTACTACTACTACTGCCTAGTTTTAGCCCAGCCCATCTCGTTCAAAAATCCACACTCCGCTTTTTTAACAACCTCACTATTTAGTCGCCTACCTGCGTTCTTGATAGGCATAGGCATAAGCTACCTCTACCTATCTTTGAGCAAGCGCCCCAGTGAGCCATCATGGCTCCTGCGGGTAGGCAGTACAACTGTAATACTCTTAGCTCTCTGGCTACTAGGGCTGACACTGCAACACTCCAGCCTTCTCGGGGGCTTTAAGTCTGAGCTCGTTTGGCACATAAAACACACTTTCGAGTCAATCGTGTGGGGGGTATTTATTCTATCAATTCTTCTCGGTCAGCCCTTCCTCAAGAAGCTTTTTATCAACCCACTAATGGCTACCCTAGGCAAACTGTCCTACTCCATATACTTGGTGCATCTACCCATCCAGTATTACTGCATATCACAGCTGATCTCGGAGCCGAGCCTGAGCAACACTCTCACCCCCGCCCTTTGGGCGGCCTTGATCGGCAGCTCCATGATTATCATCATTGTCTCTTTCGGGACCTACCACCTAGTTGAGATACCATTCCTTAAGCTGAAGGAAAAGATCCCCACTCGAAAGGAGCAAAAAATCAATTGGATAGCAAATCTCATGCATGCTAAAAAGAACGTTGGCAATACGATCAGCAGCACCCAAACTGGCGACCCCCAATGATCACAATAGAGAACTACCGGAGGATTTTTGATATAGAGTTCACCAACCGCTGTAACCTGCTCTGCAACTTCTGCCCCAGAGACCAACCCCCTTTAACAGGGCTTCATGGCATTTAATGCATTCAAAAAAGTGGTTGAACGGATTGGCTAGAACAAGCCAGCAAAAGCAAAACTAAAAAATTAAGCAACGCCAAAAACATGACTGATCCACAAAACAACATACCGACACTTTCACTGTTAATTATTGGCTATAACATGCCTAACCAATTGCAGAACAGTCTCTATACGCTTTCTACAAATTATCAGCGCCAAGTGTCTCCACTTCAGTATGAAGTCGTCATTATAGAAAACGAAAGCGACAACTGCTTACCTCTGGAGTATACGAACTCGCTCCCACCAAACTTTCACTACCACAAGCGCAGTGAGGCAAGCCACAGCCCTGTGAACGCAATAAATGAAGGTTTCAGTTTGTTACGAGGTGAGTATTGGGGTTTGATGATAGACGGTGCGCACCTGCTGTCTCCATCCGTCATTAAGTATGCGCTTCTGGCTTACGCCATAGACAAAAATGCATTCACAACTGTACCGGTATATCACCTAGGACCAAAAGAACAACACTTAAGCAGCCAAGAGGGATACGACGAAGCCGCAGAGCGTAATTTATTAAGCACTATCAACTGGCAAAACAACGGATACGAACTGTTTACGGTCTCCAGCCGGTGCTCTGCAAACGAACGCGGATTCTTTGCCCCGATAATGGAATCCAATTGTTATTTCGCCCCCAAAGATCACTTTTCCGAAATTGGTTATGCAGACAACGATTTTCAGCTCCCCGGAGGGGGTTCGATCAACCTCCATATAACTCGGGCTCTGGGAACGCGGCCTGGCAGCCACTTATTTACGCTAGGAGGGGAAGGCAGCTTCCACCAATACCACGGCGGTATTACCAGCAGCCAACTCAGAGAGGCTGTCGTTAAGCCCTTCTACGACCAACTGCATGCAAAATGGGGAGGCAAGTTTAACTTCCTAGCCAAAAACCCTACAATACTCGGCAACTTTCCCGCAGAGTCACAAGCCCAGCTTTTGGAGTCATCTGAATTCATGAGCAGAAGGTTTCAAATCTGCGACAAAAATAACTGGACAGTCTGGCCCGATGAGCATTGAGCCAAACGCATACTGTAAATACTCGGCTGGAACGCAACATGGATATATACCTACCCCCATCACTTGACATGGAAGCACGGCGCATCGTTTTCAGTACCTGGAATGACCATGTACCTTTTGGCTACGATATAGTCACCGCACTGCGCCCAGAGGTCATCGTCGAGCTAGGCTCATACAGCGGCTTATCGTTTTTTACCTTCTGCCAAGCGATGGCCGAGAACGACATAGACGGAACGGCCTTTGCCATCGACACGTGGGAGGGGGATGACCACACCGGAGTATACAGCGACGACATTTACGCCGATGTGGACAAGCATGCTCGAGACCATTATCGAGGCATCAGCTATTTGATGCGCATGCGCTTTGAAGAAGCCCTCCATCACTTTCAGGACGAGAGCATTGACCTTTTGCACATTGACGGTCTCCACACCTATGAGGCGGTTAAGAATGATTTTGAGACATGGCTGCCAAAAGTGAAACCCGGTGGCACTATCCTTTTTCACGACATAGCAGCCAAGGTCAAGGACTTCGGTGTATGGAAGCTATGGCAAGAACTGGAAGAAGACTACAACACCTTTAATTTCAAGCACGGATTCGGCCTTGGGGTTCTTGAAAAGCCAGGCCGCACGTCACCACGACCCGACCTACTAAAGGTGTTATTTGAAGGTAATGCCGAATCACACCAAAAAATTCGTAAACTCTATGCTCACATAAGCCGCTATCATGAATCCCTACGGAAAGAGCAGGCTGCTGAAAAACGCCGTAAAGCCAAAAATAATATTACGTAGCAACCAATATGAAACCATTCTTTGACGCCAGCGCCTTAATCACCCAGCCAGAGGCGTTGCGTAAGCGCATGATGCAAGATGGCTACCTGTACCTTAAAGGTATTATGCCTGCGTCAAAGCTGGCAGAAATACGATTGGACTTCACCACCATTTGCGCTGATGAAGGCTGGCTTAAGCCGGGTAGCGATAGCAATCAAGCCATATGCTGGACCAGCCCAAAGGTAGAAGGAGAGGAGGAATACAATCTAGTCTATGATCGTATTCAACGCCTTGAGTCATTCCATAGCCTTCCCCACTCCACTGAACTCATGACGTTAATGAAGGGTATTCTGGGCGGGAGCTGTTTTCCGCACCCACTCAGCGTCGCTAGGCTGGCTTTTCCCTACAACGAGGAGTGGGCGACACCACCACACCAAGACTACCCCAATAATCAGGGCACCAAAGAGTTATACGCGTGCTGGATTCCTCTAGGCGATTGCCCTATACAGCTAGGCAGCCTTAAGATCCTCGAGGGCTCACACAAGCTGGGGCTGCTACCGCTGCAATATTCACTGGGAGCAGGGCATCGTCAGGCGGTTCCTAATGAACAATCAGAACAACTCGAGTGGGTAGGGAATGACTTTGAAGCAGGTGACATACTGATATTCCACAGCCTAACCCTGCATCAGAGCAGCTCAAACAGCACCGATCAGATACGACTCTCTGTCGACTACCGCTTTCAACGCGAAGGGGATGCCCTCACCGAAGGGGTTCTCAAGTCGCACTTTGGACGCCAGACATGGGATGAAATCTATATCGACTGGCACGCCAAGGACTTGCAATACTACTGGAAGAATAAAGAGTTTAAGGTCGTCCCCTGGGATAAAGCTCTTCACCAGCTGCCTGACGACCACATGGACGAAGCCCTAAAGCAGAAAATTCGCTACGACAGAAAGCGCGAGGCCATTGCAGGAAAATTTAATAGCGACCGAGCGTGACGCCAGCCACCAGCTACAGACGCTGTAAAATTAAGCGATAGCAGGCGCCTACTATCCTCACCGTGGCTGCTGGCATGAATCACCCTAAAGTTCCAGATCACCACATCACCCGGCTTTGAATCGAGGACAAAGCCCGGTATTTCTTAGACCTCACTGGGCATATTTGGCCACAGAGTAGCATGGGCTTCGCTCCCCTCCGATTCCGGCCGACCATTGGTATAATAGTACATCGCAATGGACTTACGGGTCATATCTTCGGGACAATTAAGAGGCTCCGGATGGCCATGAAATGAGGTGGATGTGGTGCTGAAAATCACCACCCGCCCAGCAATGGGTAATATTCGTTTCTTACACGCCGTCACATTTTCATCCCACAGCTCTAAGTTGCCACCATAAGACTCATCCCAATCCTTATTAAGGTACAGTAGAAAATTAATACGCCTGTCTAGTTGGAAAACTGGATGCTTATTAAAGTCAGCATGAACCCTTAACAGCCCCCCCCTGAGCGTCTGATGGGTTCCACCTCCACGAAAACCAGGGTCAGGAATAAGCGCGTCTACTCCGCTAATTTGTGAAACTAAACTTAAAAAACGGCCTGAGTTTAACTCCAAAAGAAATTGACGGATTAAAGGGTCCAGTTTCGACTCATCCTTCACGCCAATTTTTCTAAACTGTGCCCGCTTTCCGCCCTCAGTTTTAGCGGTATTATCACGCTTTTGTACACCGGACTCAGCAACGGGAAATACGGCCAACAAACTATCAAGCACGTCTTGAGCAATGAAGTCATCAATTACAACATGAGGGAACGGCTTGTTATTAGTATAAATTTTATTGAGCTCGCCAGCTTGGCGTTTAAGCCTCTCATAATCAATAGTGCCGACATCGCTAGGCGCGCTGGTAATAAGTTTCTTTTTTCTATCAAACCTTAACAACTGAACCAAAGGTTTTAAGTACCGGTTAAATAGCACGACCCCCTCCCTACGGCTCGCCAGGTATATCTTGCCAAGCAGTTACAGGGCTTGGCGCTTCGTCTAGCGAGACTGGCATAGTGTAATAATACATAGCAATAGACTTGCGACTAGTGCCCTGTGGACAAGCAAGGGGTTTAGTATACCCATGGAATGAACTATCAGTGGTGTCGAAAATCACCATACGATTCAACATTGGACTCACAGTCTTCCGGCAATCCTTCATATTCTGGGACCAGAGCTCCAGCCCCCCTCCCCACTCAGCCTGCCAACCTTTATTACAAAAAAATAACACGTTAATTCTTCGATCGAAGTTATAAATAGGGTGTTTAAGAAAGTCCGTATGCACACGCAATAAACCACCCGGTAAGGTTTGGTGTAACCCCCCGCCCCACATTTTGGGGTCAGTTATAAGCTGGCGTATACCCGTGAGTTTCTGCAAGAAGACCAAAAATGTATTGGAGTTCAACTCCAGCATAAGATTGCGAACCAATGGGTCCAACCCCATTTCATACTCTGTATATTTTCTGCCCAGGGAAAAATCGTACTTTGCAACTTGGGCGTCTTTCCCTGTATCAGACTTAGTCTCGCGCCTACTCCACGGCCCCGCTTCCGGCTCAGGAAAGACCTCAGCTAATCTATTCGCAACTTGGGGGGCTAATACATCGTCAATGACAATATGTGGGAACGGGTCGGCTCTCCGGTAATTAACGCCGTTACTCAGAGCAAATTCTTCCAGTTTCGCATAGTCGATCAATGGCTTATCCGACCAATGCTCAATCGAGCTCCTTGATTTTGATCGCATCCACCTTCTCAGTCCCATACACCCACCTTTAAAACGAACTACTCAGCATTTATTTAGGCCAAAGTGTACTCGAAAATACAATCTGATAACATGTGCCTTTCAACTCTGGCGTCTAGCCTGTATTACTTTGATTTATCGGCGAGCTAATAAGATCAAAAAGGCCTGAATAAAAATGACCCACCCAAAAAATCCCGGCCTGTGCGTCATTGTATTAGGCATGCACCGTAGCGGCACCAGCTTCTTGACCGGCTCGTTGCAAAATGCGGGCCTCGAGCTAGGCAAACACAGCACGTGGAATAGACATAACCGCCGCGGCAACAGGGAGAATGACGATATTGTCGAACTTAACGACAAGGTATTGACTGCCAATGATGGCAATTGGCTTTCTCCCCCACAGCGAATTAAGTGGAGCGACGAGCAGCTTACAGAAGGCAAAGAACTGATCAAGTCCTTCATCGGCACCAGCCTCTACGGATTCAAGGACCCGCGAACCCTTATCACTCTTACGGGCTGGAAAAAACTGATCCCAAACTACACTTTCGTCGGTATTTTTCGGCACCCAAGCGCCGTGGTCAAATCACTGATGGCTCGGGGGCAAGTAACTGAGAGTGAGGGCCTTCAAGCCTGGATTCATTACAACAGCTTGCTACTCAAACAATATAAAAAACACCGATTCCCTCTGCTCAATTTCGACTGGCCAGAAGATCAGTTGCAACAAGGTTTGGAAAAAGTCTATTCACACCTAAACCTAGAACCACATAATTCCGAAGATTTTTACACCAAAGACCTGAGGAACCAGAGTAAGAATCAAGAGATTAACGTTTCACTTCGCGCCAAACTGTTGTATTGGCAACTATGCCGACATGCTAATCGAGGCCTGAATTGATGCTTCGCCTACTGCGTAAAACCCTAAGCAGCAAGCCAATGCTATCCGTAGTCGTGATTATTTACGACATGCCCGAGCAGGCATTGAATACGGTTAGGTCTTTATCAGCCAGCTATCAACAGGGTGTAGCTGAAAATGAGTATGAAATACTAGTCGTAGAGAATAATTCTAAGAACCTAGTTGATCAAAACAAACTAAAGCTTCTTGGCAACAATATTCATTACCACCTCAGAACGGAAGACAGGGCCTCACCAGTTTTTGCTATTAATGAAGCTGTTAGAAAATGGGCTCGCAGCGATTTTGTCGCTATTGTTATCGACGGTGCAAGGGTGGTAACACCAGGGATCATTCAACACTGCCTCAATGCACTACAACATCAACCCAATGCAACGATAACCGTACCCAGCTACCACCTAGGCGAAGAGCCACAGCAAAAAGCAGTTCATAATGGCTACACCACAGCTACTGAAAAGCAACTTTTAGCCAGTATCAAGTGGCCCAGCAATGGCTATAAACTCTTTGATATTGCATGCTTTAGTGGCAGTAGCGCCGTTGACGGAATACTTAGACGAATTCCTGAAAGCAATTTTTTTGCGCTATCAAAGAAGCGATTTAATACTCTCAATGGCTATGACGAAGGCTTTAATTCATTCGGTGGAGGTTACGCCAACCTGGATATCTTCAAGCGTGCCACTGCCGACCACAAGTTGCCGCTACTGGTCATGATTTGGGAAGGCACCTTCCACCAATACCACGGTGGAGCAACTACAGGGGGAGACAAGGGTGATCGAGAAGCGCTGATGCAGCCAATAAGGGATCAGTATATAGCGATGCGCGGAGAGCGCTTCAAAGCTTGCGACCGTGAGTTTGAGGTTATTGGTAAGTTTAACCCCGCCGCCAGGAAGTTCATCGCCGAATCCTTAAACAAATTTTAACCGCTCTTGCACAAATCGCGAGAGACCGAGCCCACAGAGAAGCCTCCCTTTTCAGGCAGTCTAGTATTAAAAAAGTGAATGCTCTCTTCATTATAGACGCCCTCTCTGTTCACCAACGTTGGCTCAGAGAAAGCATCCATCAGGTGTTGTCCGTCTCGCTCATAGGCACCCGCCTCGTGCCCATCGATATATACTGAAAACTCCAACGCTTCCGTCGACCGCTTCCAGTGATTCAGCTTTCTCTGAAAGTCACCACTCACAACCAATGCAACACAGTCGTTCTCTGGAGCCCAGGGAACCGTGATTCCCTCACTAGCGAAAGAAACTTCGAGGTCACCCGTAACGCTAGAATGCGACACATTGAGCACGCCTTTTTGCGAAATAAGTGGCTGCAGCACTAAGTGTGCACTGGCCTTCAAGGCAACTGCAACTGTAAAGCCGCCAAAACCTGGCGTGCGCTGAAAGTCATTGCCAGAGTATTCAAGCGTCGTTTCACTAACATCAACCCTAAGCCTCATGCGATGAATCTCATTCTGCCACTGCCAAAATGCAGCATGAAGATCAGCCACAACAGCAGGCCCTTTCTCCTTCCCTAGGTCCCATTTTTTAGCGTTATTTAAATCAGACAGCGAGCCCGGGTGATCCTTAAACCAAGGCCAGGGTTGTACATACTTCCAGCGTGCGTCAGGCGACAACACTGCATAACCAAACCTACTTTTAATGTAGCGCTCCCAAAACAAGTAACGCGGCTCTAGCTCGCCACCGTGAAGCGCCGGCGTTAGATCGACGCCATCAAGTTCATTTACTTGCTCACCCAATATACCCATGATGGTGGGGTAAATATCATAAATAGCCGCGACTTCATCGGTAATGGAAGGCGCCAACCTTTCGGGCCAATTAAATATCAAGGGAGTCCGGATCCCGCCCTCCTCAAGGGTCGGCTTGCCCGAGGGAAAGGGGGCATTACTAGCGTAGTGCTCTCCTGTGCCACCATTATCACTTACAAATATGATCAATGTATTTTCCCGCTGGCCCGTTCTCTCCAGCGCATCAACAAGCTCTGCAACTGAACTATCAAGGTGATGCAATACTGCCAAATATTTACCCGTTGGCAAGTCTGGATATTGACTCGCATAGTGGCTGCTAGGGGAAATAGGGGTATGAGGGGCGTAGAAGGAGAGGTTTATAAACCATGGCAGTCCACCTTTAAATGCCTCAATTTTTGAAACGGCATGCTCCGTGAGGATATCCGTTAGGTGCCCAGAGAATTGAGTCTCGGCTTGCGATTCAGTCCTGAGCCAAGGGTTCCAATAACGGGGTTGGGCAGAGGTGATTTTACCCGCCTCGAACTTCCCTGCTAGGTACCACTGGTTAAGAAAACCAAACCACGATCCATATCCTTGATTTTCTGGCCAGGCCCACTCAGTGGTGTCACCAATATGCCACTTACCCACATGGTGTGTAACATACCCCAAGGAGGACAAGGCCTCAGGAAGTGTCGTTAAATCTGGATCAATACCGCGGCCATTAGGAGTAAAACCTAGCCGCGCAGGGAACATACCTGATAGCAAGGCTGCCCTGCTAGGGGAGCAAGTACTATCGGTATAGTGACGCGTAAAACGAACACCCCCTGATGCTAAATCATCAATCGTTGGAGTATGAACTTCAGTATTATTGTTGTAGATAGCGACATCGTTGTAGCCCAAATCATCCGCGACGATTAGAAGGATATTAGGCTTATCACTCCTATTGACTGGCTGTTCACACCCCAAAAATACAAACAGGCATGCCAGAGCGACAACACTTCTAATAACCGACTTAGGGAAATTCATTAAATATCCAACGATAATCCGCAACCACAACAGACTGATCACCCACTACTTAGCAGCCTAACCATGTCTCGAGACAACTTGCCGCGACAAAACTCTTCTTTATCTTGTCGTAATCGCGCAGCCAGCTGCCCCGCCAACTGCTGGTACTCTTCATACCGATCAACAAGATCCCACCCACCGGATACGACTTCATGGATACCCTCAACCCAAACAACTCGCCCACACTCCTCTTCAAAAAGAAGCGATGTAGCAGGGCGTTTATAGGGCACATAGTACTCAACGCCTTCACTCGCGTTATCTAAATACTTTTTTTCCTCTAGTACTCGATCACCACGAAGATCGAGTTTAAACTGATTCAGTTTTTTAAGCGGGTCCCGCCCAAAATCCGACTTTCGAACCGCCAGTTCTGGAACACCCATGTCACTCGCTATCCCCTGCACAACCTTGTCATAGGTGTAGTAGTGAGCAAGTATTTCATTAGGCTCACCCTCACAGGCCACCTGACCCGATTCAAGCCAAATTGCGCGATCGCAAAGACTGCCGATTGCACTTGTATCATGGGATACAAAAATAACAGTCTTATCAGAGCGAATCCATTCACGCATCATCTCAGATGACTTTTGCCTGAACTCGTGATCACCCACACCCAGAGCTTCATCAATCAATAAAATTTCGGGCTCCGCTTGCAAAGCGACAGAAAACCCCAAACGCGCCCGCATGCCAGATGAATATGATGACAAAGGCATATCGAAAGAGTTTCCCAAGCCAGAAAAGTCTTTGATCTCTTGCAGGGCGCTCTCCATATGTTCACGACTAGCCCCCAGGAGCATGCCTCCGTTGATGGCGTTCTCTCGACCAGAGAGAAAACTGTTGAAGCCCAACTGCAGAGTAAGCAAAGAACAGGTTACGCCTCCCCTTCGCGTCACAACACCTCGATCAGGCCTGATGATGTCGGCAAGCAGCCTCAGCAGTGTACTTTTACCTGCACCATTTCGGCCAACGATACCCAGCGTCTCACCCGGTTTCACCGAAAAGCTAACGTTATCCAGCACCCAGTTCGTGCTCTGAGGCGTAAAGAAAGCCCCTTCTTTGTAGCAGACACCCACTCCCTCTAAAGCAATAAGATCTTTCATATCAACGACTTAGCACCCTAGGATAATATCGATCGAGCTTGAGCAGCAACCACAAAGACAAGAGAGAGAGCAACACACCAGCACCAGCTACCAGCATCAACCTCAACCAGTCCACACTGCCAACATCAAAAATAACAGCTCGGTATGATTGGAGAAGGACCGCCATGGGGTTCATCAATAGGTATTGTTGATGCTCAGGGCTGAGCCTTGTGATATCGAAGAAAATACCGCTCATATAGAACATAACCATCAATAGGTTATCTATTACCTTCTTTATATCAGGAATCAAAGGTGTTAAAGCGGCAAGTACACCTCCCACACCAAAAATGAGCACTCCCTGAACAAGCAAAAGAAGTGGCAGGATAAACCACTCAGCCTTCAACTCTCCCGCATAGAAGTACGCAAAAACTAAAAAGATGATAAAAACGAAGAGAAACCTGAAGGTGACCGATAAAAAATCAACCAGCGGAAATACCAACTTTGGTACATGAACCTGACTAATAAGACCGGCAGCTGAATAAATGGACATCGACAGCTTCTTTACTCCGCTATCGAACCACCGCCAAAAAACAAGACCACACAAAAGAAAGCCAACAAACCCCTCTCCACCTCGCTGTAAAAAGACTTCAAAAATCACATAAAAAGCAGCAAGGTAAACTAACGGCTCTAGAATCCACCAAATAACACCAAGGTGCGATTGTGACGCTTCAACTCGTAAATCGACATAGGCGCGATAAAAGCTAAGTTGTAAGTATTTCAAAACTGATGCAGTCATCATCTAACCAAAACATTCCTGTTCCCTTAAACCTAAAAGAGAATAATTTGAGCAATCGAAGTCATGCGACGTTGCGTTTCTAATTAATTGTCCATCGTTTTTTGATTGAGCAGTCACCCAAAAATAGCCACCGCTCTTTCAGGGGGACGCCTCTACTCCAGAAAAGATCATACTACATCGGTTAACATCTGACGGTATTCCAATTTACAATCACAACTCCGATTCGCTAATTTAGCATCGACATTAGCATTCGAAGAGTCACGTTTTCTTAGGCACGTCGTGGTCGTCGAGTTTTTTGGAGTTGTTCGAAAATTTCATGCATGGATTTTGCCCTAGCATTGAAACTATGGTCTCTATGTATTGTTCTGGATATTTCGAGACGTTCAGATTTAGAAAGGCCGCTCTTGCCTTTCGCCCTCTCAACTACCACCTTAAGCGCCTCCTGCCCAGGGCTATACTGATGAACCACATCAGAAAAGAGCTCACTGATACCCTCTACACGATCAGAAATAATATTTGCACCACAAGCAAGAGCATCAAACATTCTATTGGAGATAAAACCTTCGCGCCTCATTGTATCCCAGTGATCATTTAACAGAACTCCACAGGTTGTGTAGTATTCTCTTAGCGATTCGTTGGGAATATGCTGTCCTTTAATGTAATTCGCACCAATGAAACCCTCCCAGAGCGTACCATAGACAGATACATCCAGCCCTTCTTCAACAGCCGCCTTCACAATAGGTCGAAAATGCTTTCTTGAATTACCCACAAAGAGGCAGGACTCATTTCCTTCAAGATACGGATCATAATAAAATCGCTCTGGGTCTGTACACTGAAGCAGAGGCGTAACCGGCACAGAAAGTGAGCCAGAAAGACGTTTCGTATACTTCTCTGAGGCAACAAAGATATGGTCATACTTTTCATATTCTGAATCGTTAACTTTGTCTGGATGACTGATCTGCCACATAACATTGATATGCTCGGCTCGAGGCTCGTATTCTGATAGCCCTCGAATAACAAGAACAACATCCACATCCTGCCTCTGAGGTTCATACCACTCAGGTAAAATATCGAGTCTGACTCGGTAACCTAACTTTCCCAACTCAGCAGCCAGGGCGCAACCCAAGTGATAGTCACCCCATTGATTCGCCTGATCCCAAGAGGGCACCGGTAGCTTGATGGCTATCCGTACTTGATCTACGAAGTGTTTAAATAAAAGCTGCTTAAACTCCCGAGCCCTATGCCTATAGGTGTGCACTCCAAGCACTTGAGCTTGTAACTTTCCAGCTAGATCAACCCGCGCAGCTTCATTCTCAAGATAGAAACTCAACTTTGTCTTAAGGTCGTCAACCCCATCATAAGCGGGTAATAATGGTCCAAAGACCTCTTTTGCCCCTAACTCTCCGTTGGTAATAACCAACACTCCCGATGCCAAGGCATCGAATACCCTACTATTAACAGAGCCCCAAGGTTTGGTGACATGATTGGCATCATCAACCAATACACGAGTACTGCTGTAGACCGCCGGTAACTCATGGTAGGGCAGCAACCCTTTGTAGCTCGTAGCGAACCGCTGATGCTTGGCCCACCCCTCCCCATAGAGTGCAAACTCATAAGGTAACTCTGAAGGATCGAGTTCCTCTATATCACGCTTCGAACCCCAATAACTGCCCGTAAAGCAATAATCACTGCTCCTATCAGGGTCGGACAATAAACCACTATGGAAGCGATTATGGTTTGCCGCTATACGAAGCACATCAACAGGCACAATACTGGAATCACCAATAAAATCAGCTGCTATATCAGAAGAACAGAGAGCCAAATCAAAATCACTAAACCATGGACGCTCAGCCCAACGGTCAAACCAATTCCTCAACCACGCCACCGACAACAGCTCAGGTGATTTATTATAAACCTTGGTTAGATCATAACCGTCCAATAACACCAAAATACAATCAAGGCCCTCTGCGTCATACCAATCGACAGTGGAATTTCTCTGAGGTAAAAACTTCGTAGACCAACCCAGCTCGTCACGCAACTCTGTGGCCAACTCCGACGCTGTAAAGTAGTCGCCTGCGGCAGTATTTTGATCATCCTCTGTAACAACCAAGCCAACGCGGAAACCATTGCCCCCATCCACTCTGGTAGAAAACCGTTCCATCAACATTTGCTTTTTAAGATATCTCCCAAAGCGGTGCTTAATATGCTTGATATTCTCGCGACGCCTACGTGAGACTAAGTGGCGCTCATCTTGCTTTTGTGTCGCGCTCTCATCATGAATCGCGCTAACATTCGTATTCAGAACAGAGTATTTAGCTAACCGTGATTTCAAACTCAAACAAAGGTCAACATCTTCATACCCATAGTTATAGCCCTCATCAAAACCGCCGACCTCAAGAAAATCCACTTTACGGCAAGCAGCGAGAGCGGCCGTAACACACTTAACTTCAATCAAATCTTGGCCAAGTTTGACATCTGATTGGATATTGTAAGGCCTGTAAAAATCAAATTCTGTATCATAGCGGAAACCCACACCCGCATGCTGTAGCGCACTGCTTCGCTGCTTACTCTCCGTTGCGTAATACAAGGGCAGTCCCACGATGCCAACATTCTCATTCTGCAAGGGATCACAAAGGGCTTTGATCACAGGAACATCAAAAATAATGTCGTTATTACAAAAAACCAGATTTTTTCCTAGAGCTTTTTTTGCCGCGAAGTTATTCGAGAAAGAAAAAGTATAGTTTTCATCAAACTCGAAAAGCCTAATAGGGATATCCCCCATAACCGACTTTACGAATTCGATACTAGAGTCTTTAGAAGCGTGGTCGACAATGATAATTTCTACCGCACTTAGATCATGGAATTTACCAACAGTACCTAAAAGACATTTAAGATGATCAATACCATCTCGAGTTAGAATGATGAGAGAGGTCTCTACCGGGCGGGCGGTATCACAAATCAAAAGTTCACTCTCAGTATGTCTAAATGGCAGCAATACATGTGGGTAGCTAAAATTTCGCCTCCAATCTCTGAGTGAACCACGATACCTATCAATCTGATCTAGAATCGTCTTACGCCCTACACCCGGCTTAAGCCTAACAAGAGCAGATAGAACTAATCGGCAGCCACGCCAGAAACGGGTAGAAAAGAAGACATCAAGACTCTCTTCTAATAAAGCCGCATTTCGCTTCAGAACATCTAACTTTTTAACCAGATATTTAACATTGCTATCAAGCTCTAGCCTCTGAAGTTCAAGCACCTTAGTCTTACTATCAAGCTGCTTAGCATGCACACGAAGCCGAAGATGATCTGACTCAATTTCCCTAAACTTACGCTCATAGTCCAGACTGATAGAGAAGCGATTGCCGTATTGATAACGCAAAACAGATAAGTCATCAGAAGGAAGAGACTTGAACTTGAAAACATCTCCACGGAGCAGGCAGTCATTAGCTTCCAGCAGATGACCCCAGTTATCTGGAACAAGCTCTTTACCTGCCGAACGATTCAGAGCTGGTTCAACTACCGAAGAGATCAGCTCCGGCCCAAAATCGAGTTCAACACCTGAAGCCTTATAAATATCCGCTGACAATTTCTCTACAGCCAATAATGGCTGCGCAAGAAGGTTCTCGTAGCTGACGGATACAAAGGTGCGACCCTCAAGATACATAGCTAGATGCGACTGGTATTGCCCTATTAAATAATAAGCAACTTCCATAGGCATTCTATTGCGCCTATGGAGGCTATAGGCTACATCAGCGGGATTTCTAACAACAACAAGAGCTAGATGTTCTTGATTCAGGGCACTAGACCAAGCCCCCATTAACAAACAGAATCTAGGCTCCTTTAGGCCAACAATTGCACCATCTGATTCATCATGTAAAAGCGATAGAACATTTTCTGCGCGGGCCATAAGCCCTTGGTGTTCCTCTAGATCAAACAGAGAGGGGTTGTAATCAAGCAACTCATCCCAATCAGCATTCATAGAGTGCAGCATGTCATCATTTAGCTGACGTACATCTTTACGTTCCCAAAATCCTCGCGGGTTCTCTTCATTAACAGGTATAAAATCTTCTGGCTCACCAAAGTAAACGCCACAACCATCGAGCAGTGAAGACAACAACGAAGTACCAGACCGATGCATTCCTAAAACAATAAATTCTTTCATATACTTGTAACGTTCAAACCTATAAATGCTGATGAGTACAAATAGCCTTAGAAAAAACAAGGCGTAGCAATCCCCCTGCACGAATGCAGCGGCATAAGCTAGGGATCGAGTTGTCCAGGAGGGGTTCTAATCTTATTGAACCAGTACTAGTAGGCTGATATTCCTCTGCTACTTATCTAGTGCCAACAAATCATACCATAAGGATCTGAGCACGCTCATTTAGCTTATCAAATTTTAAACATAATAAAAAACCCCTGACCGCGCGAGGCGATCAGGGGTTCTTTGGGACGCCGCCTTTCAGCAACACCCCTAATTAAAGTCTGACAATGACCTACTCTCACATGGGGAAACCCCACACTACCATCGGCGATACTGCGTTTCACTTCTGAGTTCGGTATGGGATCAGGTGGTACCACAGCTCTATTGTCGTCAGACAAA
>Ga0209395_1002681_pt1 | contig 22896 bp, 16 predicted proteins | sample GOMGulsemesocosm_3_FD_184635 | JGI IMG/M metagenome (GOLD analysis project Ga0209395, IMG submission 184635) | Methane-oxidizing microbial communities from mesocosms in the Gulf of Mexico - GOM9D Gulf of Mexico (SPAdes) (version 2) | ecosystem: Environmental > Aquatic > Marine > Cold seeps... | reverse complement strand
CCTTAGCTAGAGATGTTAAATAATCACTAGCTAATACCCATCTTATTTATCCTAACACCATTATTCTTTATCCAGCAGCCATGCTGGTTTAACAACGGCCAAAGCACAAAAAACTAGCGTGATGGCTGCAATGTCAATGATCAAGCCATAATTATCTTCACCTAAAACCATTGCCGCAATCATGGGACCTGTAGCTAAACCCATTTTAGAAGAAAATCCCCCCATAGCTGCAAGTTGCCCCGCTTTATCAAGCTGAGAACAAAGACCAAACATGTAAGGCAAGGCGAATGCCCAAGTAACGCCTATAATAATATTGGCAATCAGATAGACTTGTTCATTTGCACTGTAATGCAAAGCCCAACTACAGATCGCGGTGATAACAATGGAGCTAATTAACGGCAAAGTCCGACCAAATCGGGTGCCAATAATAATCACTAAAAATGCTCCCAACAAAGCAATCCAACTCGCTGAAGCCAGTGCAGGACTCATAAATTGAATATCAAGCCCATCTGATTTTCCAAGACCGATCATGTAAGCAAATAACCCCATATTTGCCGCTTGAAAGAGAAAAATACCAAACAAATTTAAAAACATAGGCAATTTCTTTACTTGGGTATCAACTGTTTGGTCCAACTTGAGATTTTCAATCGCGTAATTAGGGATAAAGGGCATCATCATCAAAGTGACTACAGTAAAGGTAATCAAAGAAAGAAATAAAGCGGTGGTACCATAAACGGGCACTAATTCAGGCAAGTACATTAAGCCCAAACCACCTAACCCCCATTGAATAAAAAGTAAATAACCAAAGGTTTTATCTGCTTCACTGGTTCTTGAAATGATACAGAAACCAATACCAACTAATAATCCTCCGACTAACCCATGGATAAAGCGAATGCTGATCATCAGGGTTGAGTTTTCAATAAAAATGCAGCTGCTATCGATAACCACTAAAGCAACTAATAATATATAGGCCCAAATCCGCCAATTGATACGTTTTATTAAAAAAACGGCAGCTAATGCGCCAAGCGCTGCACCATATAAATTGGCGGAACTAACAAAACCTGCCTGTTGATTGGTAAAAGCCAGTCCTTCTTTTAAGCCACTGACCACTGCGGGCATAATATTGATATAAAAAATACCTGCGGTGGTTAGAAATGCCAGCATGATCCGAGCAATAACGCTATTAGGATCAACTCTATTCTTAAGTGATAAAGGAGGTGTTGTGCTAATAGCACTGTCAGAGTTGTTGGTGATTTCAGTCATTATGATTACCGCTCTTTATTTAATTAATGGGTTTAATTCGTGTTTGGCTAATGTCGACAAAGGGGGGTTATTTTGTCTAGTTCTTTAATTGCTTCTCGCCAGATGTATTGGTCACTGTCGCTAACGTAGTAATATTGTATATTACTTGTTGCTAATACTATTGCGATCCCCCCATAACCCAGCATATAAGGTAACCAGGTCGCTTTTTTGCAGGAGAGCAATTGCGTGACATTTTGTTTCCAAAAACCTTTATTATAATGAATAAAATCATATTGCGTAGTCATGTCATCAGTAGTGGGATGTCTTTGCAAAGCTGATAACAAAGGAGTTGGCTTTAACAATTTTGACTGACCACTTTGTTCTTTTATCAAGAAACTAATCAATTTAGCAATATCATCTCGGGTAAAAAACAATCCATAACCGGCAAAAGGTTGTCTTTTCCTGTCCGTGGTTCGCCGGCTTGAGTAGGCAACGGCACTTAAACCTAACTGAGGCCAAAGTTTATCACTAAAAACCTGATCAAAAATATCAGCAGTTCCTTGATATTCATGTTTAATCGATTGAGCCTTCAAATAGTTATTTAACGCAGTACCCAGTATATAAGTATCAGAGGTATGATAAACAAAAGTCGTACCTGGTTGACTTTTCTGGTTAAAGTATTGGCAGCTATAGTTGATTTTCTGTTGATGGGTTTTCGCTTTAAAAAATATTTGGCTATGCTCAGCAGCTTCATCAACGCTGTGACCAATGGCTTGATAATTACCGGTACTCATATTGAGTAAATGTCCAAAAGTAACACCTTGCCAGTTGTCCCCCTGACATTCATCAACCCAGTCACTAACCGGTTGCTTAAAAATATCATTATCGTTTTTCGCGAGATAAAACATCGCTAGCCCTGCAAAGATTGATTTAGCGGTGGAATATGAAGGCAGTACCATTTGTGAACAAAATGGGTAGACACCATAGCGGGTCATACAACCTGAAACATAGTGGTCACCATTAAGTATGACACCAAAGCTCGACATATCTTTTTTCTTAATGGTGTTGGCTAACGCTAACTTTTCAATTTCAATCGTGGGGTATTGTTTTTTTAGATCACTTAACGGTTTAGTCTTTATGTTTTGTTGTTTCGTAAACCGATAGTTTTCGATAATTTCATTGGGGTTGGCAATAGGCTTCGCAAGGTAATCTACCCTGCCTTTTCCCCACATATCAACTTTATAATAAAGACATGTCTCACTGCTGATTTGATAATAGAAATTTGATGTTTTACCTTTTTCATCGATCAGAAAAGAGATCGAGCCATTATGAATACAATTTTGATTTTTCTCTACTAAAGCAAACGGCAAGGAAATACGCGCTTTATCGCCATCATCTGCCTCGTTCCAAATTTCTCCAACACCAACAAAATAATCCCAATGAGGATGTTCACTCGCTTGCAAATGTCGTATTGTCGGAATAATAGCTTGATCAGATTGAACAAAATCTATTGATAATTCCGGTAAAAATTTACGGTTAATGCTAAACGCTTGTGGCCGGGTGCGTAGTTCAAACTTATGAACCTCGCTTTCATCAGTCAAATTTAAATGTGATAACGCTTTGATGGGAGAAAAGGTCAAATTACCTTGTAACGAGCTTTTAATCACTTTCACTTTACCTGTAGGGGTAAATACTGACATAGGTATAGGAGACCTAAACTTAAGAGGTTTATTCTTACTCAGCTCACTAACATTTAAATATTGTCGTTCAAGCGACTTGGCTGCGCTATCGAATGCGGCCAACAATATCAACAAAACAAAAACAGATTGAGTTAATCGCAACATATGCCTGCCTGTTCTAACTGAGCTTTTAACGGCGCGAGTTGTTGTTGATAATGTCGGCATTTACCTTGTGATGTTTTATATATGCCTTGGCGCACTTGAGTTGCACTCGCTGTTGTTGATGGAGCGGTATTTTTCTCAAAAGACAGACATTGTGGTTGCCAAGTTAATTCGCAATGATCTATTAATAATTTGGCTTGCTGTTCAGTGTTATCCAACAGGTTTTCGTAGGCTATTTCATAGATAGCATCTTTGGGTAAAACAGTTTTCCAGTGCAGCATCAATTGATGATGCGCGATGTAATATTGCCCGAGTTCATGGAGATCATAAGAGAACGGATAACCATGGGTAAAAAGCTGCTTATAAATAGCATAACAAGTATCTAACGGATGCCGTTTAACATGAATGATCTTTGCCGCTGGTAATGACAAATGAATCAAACCAACATACAGTGAATTTAACGGTAGTTTGTCAACAAAATTAGCACTTTGGCTGGTGTTAGTTCTGGTACTGTCGAGATAGGCTTGACCTAGTGTTGAAAAATCTAATTGTTTTGTTAACGAAACTAGATCCAATTTAGATTGAGGTGCAGGCAAAGCACGGTCATTAACCATCAATTTAACTTGCTCGACCATCTGCAAGGCAAAATTATTTAATTCTCCGGCATTAATGACTTCACTATGGTTTGTGATGATACGTTCAACCAAAGTTGAGCCCGTTCTGGGTAATCCTAAAACAAAAATGGCTTCACTATTTACACAAGGTGGATGTTGTTTATTCAATACCGAGTCGAAGAAATACTGATCAAAATTTTGGATGATTTGTTTAATGGTCAAAATATCATGACTGACATCATAACGCATGTTTGCACGGCGACTTTTGGCACCAAGCACTAAACTATCAAAGCTTTTATTATAATTGTCTATATCTTCGTATTCTTTTGCCAATGCATAATATAGCTGTGTTTTCCCTAGGGAGTTTTTAATGTTTTGTTTGAGCAAGCCTTCTAATTCGGCTATATGATTATCTTTTGACGTTTGTTTATTCAAACTGGCACGTAATAAGTAAGCTTCAAAGTCCCATTTATTGAGGCTTATCGCCATATTCAAGCTGGCTTTTGCGGCATCAATATCGCCTAAATAGCGTTGAATCGACGCGACATTAAAACAAAGCTGCGCTTTTTGGCGCTTTGCCTCTTCTCCTTCGCCTTTAATTAAACTAATTGCTCGGTGGTAAAATTGGATTGACTGGTGGAAATCCGACATTTTATTTAACAAGAGAGCGAGCTCAGCACAAAAATCAACATCTGAATATTGGTGTTTGACCAAAGCATCGGTAATCATTTTTGCTTCAGCAATATTAGCCATCATCAATAAAGTATGCGCTTTGTGTAATTGCCAATCAGGCTTACTGGGTTCTTTTTCTACGGCATGGTCAATGAATTGTAACGCTAGGTCAAATTTCTTTAATTGAAAATGTAAAAAGCTGTTAGCGTACCAGCCTTCAGCATTATTTTGATGTGTTTGATTGAATTGTTGGCAGGCAGTGACGGCTTCAGTAACACGTCGACGATTGATCAAATGCCAGAGGTAATCAAGTGCCTTGTCGACTTCTTGTGATGATTTATTGCTGTTTTTCAATGAGTGCTCAGAAAAGTTTAATGTCATATGTGATCGTTCATCTAGATAATAGCAATGGGTATAACATAGCTGGAAATAACTTCACAATAAAGGGGTGAGGGATAATGGACATCAGATCAGCAATGGCGGGAGTCATTGTATTGCGACCTGATGTCCATCAAAACTTAAAACCGATAAGTGGCTGATAACCCAATTGTTCTAGGCAGGCTGATATAATCTTTTGATGAATTACCTAAAAAGTTCTCATCTGGATCTGTACCCATGGCACTTTCTGGGACTAAACCAGTAATACCATCTTCGTTAAGGACATTTTTAACGTATAAAGTTACATCCCAGTCATCACTACTGATTCGAGTGCTTAAGTTCCATATTGAGAAAGCGTCAATATCACCTTGATATTTCCCCTCTCCTAACGCGTTAACAGAGTCTGATTGATAATAGCCATTGACTTGAGTTATCCAGTACATACTATTATCCATGCTATAGGTATAATCTAGAGAAATACTTAAAGTATTTTCTGGTGTAGCTGGTAGGCGAGTACCATCTTCTGCTACAACAGCGGTATCATCGTCTGCCCACCACGCAGCAGGGGCGCTAAAGTCAGCCGTGAGTTCAGCTTGGACATAGGCATAACCTAATGCATAATGTAAATCATCAGTTAAGTAACCTTGTAATTCCAGTTCAATGCCCGTTGTTTTTGCGGACTCACCATTTGCGACAGCAAAAAAGCCCCAATCAGGTGTCGAAGTATTAAGTTGTGGGTCTTGCCAGTCCATGACGAATGCAGAAACCGTGTAACTGTGCGCGCCATCACTTAAATAGCCCTTCAATCCAATTTCATAATTATCGATAGAATCTGAACCATACTGCTGCCATAGTTCACTTTCTCTAAAACCACCTTCAAGTGGCACGGCATTGGCACCGCCACGACGATAACCTTGGGCGAAAGTACCATAAACCATGGTGTCATCAGAAATATCGTAAGAAAGATTAGCTTTATATAAGGTTTTGCTCTCGTCAGTGTCAAAATACGCCTCATCTCCTGGAGGCCAGATTGGCAAGGTCAAGCCGGTATCATTAGTGAATTCATTATTAAAGTTACGTGCACCTATTGTTGCGCGCATTTTATTGGAAAAATGATAAGTTAGCTCACCAAAGAAAGCGGTGTCTTTAAAGTTTTGATTTCTTTTATACAGGAAATCATTATCGGTATATTCCATGCCCCATGTGCCTAGAATATCCCAGCCGCCACCATAAATAGTCGGTTGGGCTGCATTTCCCCATTCAACCCATCCCGGCATGTAACTTTCTTGAGTTGATAGTGTATCTTGATCCATATAATAAGCACCTACGACCCAATCAATATTGTTTATTGTTTCATTGGATACTAAACGGACTTCTTGGACAAAAGCTTCTTCCTTATAACCACGGTTTGCTTTTGCTAGTGGCCGTGGGCTACCGCCATAAAATGCATCAAACCAATTATTTTGTGCATAAAAACCGGTATTGTCGCTGGTTGAACTTCCTTCATGATCATATATTGAAGAGCTCGATGTTAAAGTAGCAAAACCTAAGTTCCACTCGACTTCTAAGGCTGTCAATGAAACATCGCGTTCTGAAGGTTCTAACTGTACCGCTCCATTTTCATAATCGCCATAGTTTTGTTCTGAACCTTCAGTCCAGTGTGTTCCACGGGTAATTTGGCGACGTCCACCAATTTCATCTTGCTGAAATTGATGTGATAATAATAAATTTAGGCTGTCTGAGGCTTCAACATATAACGACACTCGACCGTAGGTAATATCTACCGTATCAGCATCTTTAACGCTTTTAAAAACAGGTGAACCATTAGCGGTATCATTATTGGTTGCAACAGGCGCATAATTGTTGCTATCTAACTGATAAACATTGCTATAATCTATGATGCCATCATTATCAATTTTACCGACATTCGATCTAAAAGCTATATTGTCTGACAACGGAATATTAACCATAACATCAGAGGTGAAGTTATTACCGTCAGAACCATCGGTCTGACCAAAGCTACTACTAACACTGCCGTAAAATTCATCGGTCTCTGGTTTGTTCATGCGGTATTTTACCGTACCAGCCAATGAACCCGAACCATATAAAGTCCCTTGGGGACCACGTAATACTTCAACCATTTCAATATCTTTTAAGATGAAGTTGGCATAAATAGGTGTGTCATTGATATAGGATGCAACCGTTGGAACAGCAGATAAAGCAACATCACCATTGGATCCACCATCTACATTTACACCACGGATAATAACCCCGCTAACGGCACCTGAATTACGATAACCTCGGTCAACAACGGTGATACCTGCGATACCACGCATCATATCTGAAGCGTCAATAATATTGGCACCATCCAATTCGTCACCGGAAACCGCCGATATATTATAGGGGACATCTTGAATACTTTGCGAACGTCGGTTTGCCGTCACCTCAATACGCTCAATTTTTCCTTTCTCTGCATCCGCAGTTTCTGCTGCGGTTGCTGAAATAGAACTCATTGACATAACGATTGCTGCGCTAACAGCGGTTGATATGACGGATTTATTAAAGCTTTTATTTGAGGTGGCTTGTTTCATTTTATGATTCCAATATTTGTTGTTTTATTAGCCTGTGTTCAGATTAGATCAATCATTTTTTTAATCGTAGTACCAGTTTGAATGATTGTGTTGGTCCAGTTCGGTATATTTAAGTATCCTTTATTCTGGTATTTCTAACGGACCAAGCTTACTTAAGTGGTTGCACTTGTCTGTTATCGGATTCAAATTAGTTTGATAACACGGGAACATTATCGGGTTATCTCGAAAACTTTTTAACGGTTGTCCCAAACCATGTAAACCACGCTCTCTGTTGCGTTTAACCAGCGAAAAGTCAACTTCAATGGGAATAACTTCAACGTCAGTACTCGCTTGGTATATTACTTGCCCGTCTGGTCCAACGATAACAGATTGACCATAACCAAGCTCACCAGCGGTGTTTATGGCAATAACGTAACTTTGATTGGTTATGGCGGTTGATTGTGCTAAAACCAATTCTAAAGGGCGGTCAATAGTGCCAGTCAGAGTCGGGTAAATAAGTACTTCTGCACCCATAGTAACCATTTGTCTGGCGACTTCAGGAAACCATAAGTCATAACATATTGCGACGCCAATACGACCTTGAGGTACATCAAAAACGACAAAGTCTTTACCTGCGCTAATGCCTTTTTCATAAGGGTAAAAAGGATAGATTTTACGATAACGGTCAACAACTTTTCCTTGGTTGTTAATGACAGTGGTGGTATTAAATATTTCATCACCTATTTGTTCATAGAGTGAACCAGGGATAAGCCAGATGTTGTGTTCTTTGGCTAATTGACAATAATAATGCTCTGCTTCATTAGGTAATGCGCTAGCATACTTTTTTTCTGGGCCATAAGTGGCTAGTTCACTTAGGACGATCATATCAAGCCAAGGAAAACGCTTTTTGGTTTTTACGATCTCAGCGCCGATAGACACTAAGTTATCACCGCAAGGTAAGGCAAGTTGCAGACCCGCAATAGAGAAATGGCTCATAGTTTGGTACTCAGTTATGCTTAAATAAGTGCTTATTAACTTTCGATGACAATCACTTTACTGAGATGTTTCACTTTAGGTTAGTACCAGTTAGGCATTACCAATGGTGCCAGTTATATATTACTGGCTATATCCTTTTAAAACCAGTTGTCTAACAAAACAATAATTTTGGTCAAACCATTTCATTTCGTCACCATCCATAATGACGTAAAAACCCTTGATTTCGCCATAAGCCCATAACTTCCACTGGCGATAATACATACCATTTTCAATCCACCAATAGCCGCTGTCCACTTCACTGTCTGAGCCACCGGTTCTCCCTTTCATGGAGCCATCAGCTAACAATTCAATAACGCAGGGGACCCCATAAACCATTTGGCATTCCAACTGAGCATTGGGTAGCAATTGCTTTAACGTTTCATTACTGAGTAACTTGCCTTTTGCGTTGGTTAATTTTTCTTCAAAATCGGCGGTCAGTTGATGAATGAGCTCAGCAAGTTTTTGCACACCATTTCTAATTTTCTCATTAGGAATACTGGTTACCCCCATACGAAAGCAATTCTCAGGATGAGTTGTGCTAGCAAAATATCGCTTAACGGGCTCTATTAAAATTCCTAGTTTGGCAGCTTCTTCACGTAAATACTCACCATCTAATTGTTTTGGCCCTGTTATCCAATAAGCGGTTCCACCTTGAATGGGTCCAGTATCAATACAGTTAGGCAAATAGGTGTTTAATGCTTCGCGTAACGTTAACCAACGTTCAAAAAACACTTTATGTAAATGCATCATATAGGCATCGTAATAGCCTAAAGATAAAAAATAAGCTACAGCACGTTGGTTGTTTAGTGGTGGATTACGCATCACCATTTTTCGCAATTTTTTCAATTCAGAAATAACCCCGCGATCGGCAACAATAAAGCCAATTTGAATGCCGGATGCGAGCACTTTTGATAGGCAAGAGATATAAACAACACGATTATCCTTATCCAAACTGCGTAAGGCTGGATGAGGTTGGCCAAGGAAGTTACTTTCAAATTCAAAGTCATCTTCAATGATCAATAAATCTTGCTGATGGGCTTTTTTGAGCAGTTCATCCCGTCTATCCATGGACATGGTTATACTGGTTGGGGTTTGGTGACTTGGTGTGGTGTAGATAATATCGCATTGATCAAGCTGGTTGTTAACAACCAAACCTTTATTATCAATCGGTTGATAATGTAATTTTGCCCCTTGTTTTAGTAACAATTCCCGCATTTCAGGATAGCCGGGTTCTTCTACCGAAACGGTAACTGACTGATCGACAAATAATTGGCAAATGAGATGTAATGCTTGTTGACTACCAACGGTAATTAAAATTTCATCAGGATTAGCTTGAATGCCTCGCCTAGGCAATATTTTAGTGCGAATTTCATCGAGCAACATTGGGTCATCTTCTTTGCCTTGTAGTTCCGACCATTGATAAATTTCTTTGGTAGTATTGGCTTTATTATTTGCTTCTCGCCATTCTTTGACGGGATATAATGAAGAATCGAATTTTCCATCAATAAACGGATAATTATACCGCTGCCAGTTTTGTGGACAAGAAGTAGCGTTGGTTGTTGCCAGCGCCCCTTTAAAACGGTGATAGTTATTCGTTGATGAAGAGTCATAGCTTGGTTGCTGTTGATTAAACTCAACCTTACCTTGTGAAATATTGTCACTTACATAAATTCCACTACGCTCTCTACTTTCAATATAACCTTCATCGATCAAGTTTTGATATACCAAAACGACGGTATTTCTAGAGACCCTTAGTTGTGTGGCAAGCTTGCGAGATGAGGGCAACTTTGTACCTGAAGCAAAGGAACCAACAAGGATCCCTTCTACCAGTTTATGACGAATTTGACTCTGTAAACTGTCTTCTGACGACGCGTCAATATGTATTAAGCGACTACTCATTTCTTTTGTGATGCCTTATAAATGTATTGATATCATTTCGACAATTCATTAAATAAACGTAAAAAGTCATTTAAACCTTCATTCGCTAATTCATCACTGATAGTGAGTGCGGGTAAAAATCGAATAACATTGCCGTAAAACCCACAGGCTAACAAGACTAAGCCATATTTGGCTGCATTGGCAATTATTGCTTGCGTTAGCTTTACATTGGGTTGTTCAACATCTCCATCAACAATAAGTTCCATTGCTATCATTGAACCCTGATTTCGTACATCTAAAATGAGTTGTGGATGCTGTTTTTGTAACATGGTTAGTCTTTCATTAAAAATAGCACCTATTTGATTTGAACGCTCGATAAGATTCTCTTCTTTAATAACATCTAGCACTGCCAGTGCTGCGGCACATGCAACGGGGGAGCCGCCATAAGTTCCCCCTAATCCACCGGGCAGAGGTGCATCCATGATATGACTTTTACCAACAACTGCAGCAATAGGGAAACCACCGGCAATTCCTTTCGCCATGGTCATTAAATCAGCTTCAACTCCTGAGTATTCAAAGTTAAACATTTTACCTGTACGACCAAAACCTGTTTGAATTTCGTCAGCAATCAAAACAATGCCGTGATCATCACATATTTTCCGTAATGCTTGTAAAAACGCTACAGGAGCTTGATAAAACCCTCCTTCACCTTGGATCGGCTCAACAATAATAGCGGCAACATCTGTTGGCGCAATATCAACTTTAAATAAATTATCTATCGCTTTTAGCGATTGCTTAACACTAATATCATGACATTCGATAGGAAATGGGGCATGAAAAATATCGCTAGGAAACGGACCAAAGAGATTTTTATAAGGCGTAATTTTCCCCGTTAAAGCCATGGTTAAATTTGTTCTACCGTGAAAACCACCATTAAAGGCAATAACGCCACGGCGACCGGTATGTGCACGTGCTATTTTCACACAATTTTCCACAGCTTCTGCACCTGTGGAAACAAAAATGGCTTTTTTCTCTGAGTCACCTGGTGCTATCGCGGTTAGCTTTTCGGCAAGTTCAACAGCGACTTCATAAGGATTTACCATGACACACGTATGGCTAAATTTATCAAGTTGAGCTTTGACCGCTGCAACTACTTTTGGATGACTATGCCCGGTATTACAAACGGCGATACCTGTACCAAAATCTATATATCGTTTGCCTTCAACGTCCCATATTTCAGAGTTTACTGCACGTTCGACATATACCGGATACATGTTACCTTGGCCGCGGGCGATTACTTTTGTTTTTCTTGTTTGTAGTGCTGAATTTGTCATGATTTTACCTGTTTTATTTGTCAAACTTCGCTGTGCTCATGCCAATTACAAGATAGGAATCAGCGAAATTGTTAGTTTTATTTCCGTTATTTGTCTAAGCCACCCATGCACAGGTATTTTATTTCTAAATAATCGTCTAGGCCGTACTTAGATCCCTCGCGGCCATTTCCTGATTGTTTTATCCCGCCAAAAGGGGCGGCAGCATTGGAAATAATGCCTTCATTAATACCAACCATGCCATATTCAAGACCTTCAGCAATACGCCAAATTCGGCCAATATCACGAGAATAAAAATATGACGCTAAACCATATTCACAATCATTTGCCATAGCGAGTACATCGTCTTCATCTGTAAAACTGATGATTGGCGAAACGGGGCCAAATATTTCATTGACTGCTATGGGCATATCATTGCTGACATTGGTCATAATTGTAGGTTGATAAAAATTCTCTCCTTGGTGATGAGTACTGCCACCTAAAATTACTTTTGCGCCAGCAGCAACAGAATCAGTAACAAGTTTATTAACATCTGCAACTGCGTTTTTTGAGATCATTGGACCAATGTTAATACCATCAGCTAAACCATCACCAATGTTTAATTCAGCAACTGCGGCAGTAAACCTATCAGTAAATTGTACAAGTACTCCCTGCTGAACAAATATGCGATTGGTACAAACACATGTTTGCCCAGCATTGCGATATTTTGAAACGATAGCGCCTTGAACTGCAGCATCAATATCAGCATCGTCAAAAACAATAAAAGGAGCGTTGCCACCTAATTCCATTGAAACTTTTTTAACTGTACTTGCACATTGTGCAATTAAAGATTTACCAACGGCGGTTGATCCCGTAAATGTGAATTTCGCAATATCTGGATGCTGTGTTAATACTTTACCCATGCCACGTGCATCGTCTCCTGTCACCACATTAAATACACCTGCCGGAATGCCTGCACGTTCAGCAAGTTCAGCCATTGCTAAAGCTGATAAAGGGGTTTGGCTCGCTGGACGTACTACAAAGGTACAGCCGGCTGCTAATGCTGCTGCGGCTTTTCTAGCAATCATCGCATTTGGGAAGTTCCAAGGTGTAATTGAAGCCACTACACCAACAGGTTGCTTAATAACTATAATTCGTTTGTCGCCAGATGGTGCTGGAATCACGTCGCCGTAGACTCGTTTACCTTCCTCGCTAAACCATTCAATAAATGCAGCGCCATAGGCAATTTCACCTTTTGCTTCAGCTAAAGGTTTACCTTGCTCAAGCGTAAGTATTCGAGCTAAATCATCTTGATGTTGCATCATCAAGTTAAACCAATTGCGCATCAGTGTCGCACGTTCATTAGCCGACTTAGTTGACCAAAGTTTCAATGCAGATTTTGCTGAATTTACCGCAAGCTCTGTTTCAGCTATGCCGGCATTACTAACTTTTGCAATAACATCGCCGTTCGCTGGGTTTATTACTTCAAAGTTTGTTTCACTGCTGTGCCAACTACCGTTGATATACGAAAAGTTCTTCAATAGTTGTTTGTCTTTTAATTTGTGCATATTTATCTCCAATGCAAACGCTTTTACCTATTGAATATTAAATTTAACTCATGTTAAATACTAAACATTAAACCTTTAGTTTGAGATAGGTAAAACTTTGAACCTTACATCTATTATTCCAAGACCCATTACCGAGTATGATTTACGGTTGCTACGTATATTCATTTCCGTTGTAGAGCATGGCGGCTTTGCCGCGGCAGAAAAAGCACTAGGGGTTACTCGCTCAACAATTAGCATACATATGTCTAACCTTGAAACGCGTATGAAGTTAAAATTGTGCTTACGAGGTCGAGGAGGTTTCTCTTTGACTGAGGATGGACAAGCCGTTTATAGAGCAGTAATTGGTTTGTTTGATTCTCTTAATGATTTTTCATTATTAGTAGGTACATTAGGAAAAGAGCTAAGTGGTGAGCTTGTTATCTTATGTGCCGATATACTAGACCAAAACAAACAAAAAAAAATGGCAAAAGTCATTCAGCTAATCCATGACCGCTCACCGAATTTACATGTAGTTTTAGATAGAGATTCGATTTCAAATATCGAAAAACAATTATTAAATGACAAAGCTCATGTAGGACTTTTTCCACAATATAGGGCCATTGACGGACTCCAATATGATTCACTTTTTGATGAGCCTGTTTATTTGTGTTGCGGCAAAGAGCACTCCTTATTTGATCGAGTAGACAGCCAAATTACCACGAAAGAGTTATCCACTTTACCCGCAATTCATCCAGGTATTGATATTGACGATTCGGGTAGAGAACAATTAAAGAAACTCAATTTATCAGCCAAGTCTTATCAATTTGATACCCGTAAGACAATGATTCTTTCGGGAAGATATTTAGGGTATATGCCACAAAGCTATATACAAAAAGAGTTAAATAAAGGGGAAATTAGAATTATTCAACCGGGTGAATTAACTTATCAGTTCAATTTATCTTTAGTGTCAAAAAAGACCCCAAGAGAAGTTAAAAAAATAAAGCTACTCACTGATACTTTTAATCAAGTATTTAATACAAAGGCAACTTCAGTAATTTGATGAGGGGGACATGGAAATCGGCTATTCCATTGACTACGTTATTAAGTGACCGCGAAAATGGGTAGATTAATAGTAATCTCCCCTTTTTTATATATCTCATCGATAGCTTGAACTAGTTCTACGAACCCACCTTTCGGTTGCGCATCTTCACCTATTTCCGAATGAATAGGCAAAATTGCAAGACTAGCCTTTAAGTCATGGGCATGAACTTTACTTAACATTATCGAAATAATAATGAAGAGGATTAACTTACCATTATTTAGGAAAAAAAATTATGTTACACATCTTGGCTATCTGCATTTAAAACCCGAGAGATGTTTTTTCAAAAAGGAGTCCGCCCTTAGAATATAGTATATTCAATTGAGTTTAGTGAACTTAAGTTCAAATGATGAATGGAACACTCTCATTAATTTAAAGTATCGCTGCGATGAAAAGAAGACCACGTATAAATTTACTGATCAGAAAAACGCATGGCTTAAGTAAGTTATTAGAAAACATATGGCAAAAGATCAATAATAACGTCAGCGACGCGCAACACGTGATCATTACAGATACAAAAAAGGCGAACCACTCCTGGTTCGCCTATTTATTTACTCAGTGAATCACTGAATCCTCGATAATAACCGAGTGCGTTGCGCCATATGTAATCTTGTTGGATAATTTAACGACAACTGCAACTGTTGCGCTTGCCAATCGGGTAAGACTGGCACTAACCTCTTTTGCTTAACTAATTCATTCGCGGTTATTTCAGCTATACTCCTATACCATGCTCTAATAATGGTCGATAACTAGCAATGTTATCGGCTTGCTGCTGAATATTTGGTGTTACTTGCAGTAGCTCTCTCCCTTTCTTATTGGGTGTCGTCGCCACCGCGACAAATCAATAAAATCGACTATGACCCCTTTCATTTCCTGCTCCCATTTATTTACATTCCTGTTATAGATCTCTTGAAGAGTATTTATAAGCAGATTTATCATCAGGCCAGCCGCTTAACGGGAAAGGGTATTTATCTGAGTTTACCGTTAAAAATTCATTAATTTGGTAAATATAGTTATTTAAACTTTGACCAAATAGTTTTAAACCAGCATTGGCTTTACCTGTTATTAATAACGAGAAAAATTGAATTACTGCAATTAAGGTAACCATAAAACGGGCGAAACCACCGATAAAACCGAAAAGTATCATAAAGAGTCCTCGCATCCATACGCTGGTACTTTTCCAATTTTTTGTTTCTGTAGAATTAACATCTCGCATAATATACCTCTGATTAACTTCATTTTTTTGTTACTAGTTACTTATAAGCAAAAATAAAACCAACTATTTAACCTTATGTTTTTTATGAAGTTAAACTTTCTTGGTTTTAATTACTTTGTTAAAATAACTAATTGTCGGTCTATTTGGCTAATTAACGTTTTTTATTAGCTCGTTGATTATTTCGGTCATAAGTAAACGTATAGGAACCACCTAGTCTCACTCAATATTCCATGGTAACCACATAACTTTTTACTCGTTAGAAATGACACAAGTTTAACAAGCGTCAAGTCTGCTCGACCCCTCGCTGGAATGAATGAAAGTCTTGCAGTTATGAAAAGAAGACCTCGTATAAATTTACTGATCAGTAAAAACGCATGGCTTAAGTGAGTTATTAGAAAATATTTTGCAAAAGATAAAAAATAACCTCAGCGAAGCGCAGCACGTGATCATTACAGATACAAAAAAGGCCCTCTTTGTTGAATCAGGCACACGAGGTGTGCTTATGTAACTAATGATACTTAACCTCCACCATAAGCATCTATGTGCCATATTCATTTAAATAACACTATAGTTATTGGTCATATACCTGAATTCATTGTCTATCTATTTGTGAAGTTTTCTTAAAATTTAATACAACTTGCTCCGCAAAGGTCCCAATTAAGTTATCTCGATTTAGCTAAAATTCAGAGAGCCATTGAATAAATTCAATAGAATGAAACCGTTGGGAAGGTGAAAGTTAATAGTTTGGATTATAGTCTAATAGCAATTATCTCTTTACTTTTGGAGGTATTGTCCATCGTATTCACAAGTAAGAATTACTGTTGGTTTTATTTGGACACTCGGGTATATTAAAATTTTATAAATTAAAAATGTAAAATCTGTTATGAATATTCGATCTAAATTGACCCTGAGTTTTGCTACAACTGTTATTATTCCATTACTTATTATTGCTGCTATTAGCATCACCATGACAATATCTCGTTCTTCAGCCGATTTTATAGAGCGTACTCAAGCAGAGCTTCGTCAAGTAGATAATGGCTTTCAATTATTTTTTCAGCAAGTTAAGAATAATGTAGTTTACTTAGCCAATAATCAATTCACCCAAAACCTGCCAGAGAATACTCACAATTATGTTGGTGCGAGTCATATGATGTCCCCTGAAGATGATTCTGTAGCAGAAAATAATTTATATAATTTTTATAACAACTTCGGTCAATCACATACCGATCTTGTCTACATCTATACAGGGACTAAACAAGGAGGATTTGTTCAATACCCTTTGGAAGCATTAGGAAAGTATGATCCTCGTCAACGGCCATGGTACAAACAAGCATTGGCGAGCCCAAACAAAGCTATTGTTACAGAAGCATATCAAGATGTAGTTGGTCTACCTGTTATAACAGCAGCCATTACCATAAAAAACAATCTAAATGAGCTGCTTGGAGTACAAGGAGTTGACGTCAGCTTAGCGACATTAACCAATATTTTAAGTAATACTAAACTTGGTGATAGTGGTTATATGATTTTAATTGATGAGTTCGGCACCGTCCTCGCAGATCCTAAAACTCCGGATAATAACTTCAAAAACATTAAAGAGCTTAGCTCACCTTTATTTAAGTCTTTATACAAGCAGTCAGATCAAGAGAACTTTCAAACAACTCACTTAAACAAAGATATAAACGTTGCTACCTATTTCTCTAAATCACTGAAGTGGCGTTTTGTCGGCGTAATAGATAGTGATGAAATCTTAGCGCCTGCATATAAAATGAGCACCACCATCATTATCATTGCACTAATAATGGTAACAGTATTTATTGGTCTTGGTATTTGGTTAGCGAACAGAATAGTTCAACCAATCAACCATGTTGCCATGGGTCTACAAGATATTGCTAAGGGTGAAGGCAACCTCAGTAAACGCTTAGAAGTGATTGGTAAAGATGAAATTAGTGAATTAGCTTTATGGTTTAACCAATTTCTTGATTCAATTCACCGGCTTGTCGTCGATATTAAGACTTGCGCTGTTACATTAAACGACACAGCAAACCATTCCAGTGTGCAAATTTCTAATATTAAAACATCAAGTTATCAACAAGAAAGCTCGCTTGAAAATGCAAGCGAGCAAATTGAACATATGACAGAAACGGCTCACCAAGTATCAGATGAATGCCAAGAATGTACTACCACTATTCAGAACACGGAGGAGTTTTCCCTTAAAGGCAATAAACTGATTTCAATTACAGTTGAAGAAGTCAGTACATTAAATCAGTCGTTAAGTGATTCTTTTCGTTCGGTGCAATCACTTGAACAAGAAAGTGAAAATATTACTAAGATTTTAGACGTTATCAGAAGTATTGCAGAGCAAACCAACTTGTTAGCCCTTAATGCAGCAATAGAAGCTGCCCGAGCAGGTGAGCAAGGAAGAGGGTTTGCTGTAGTAGCTGATGAAGTAAGATCACTAGCGCAACGATCTCGAGGAGCTACCGAAGAAATAGATACTGTTTTGATGAATTTATTGAGTCAAACAAGAGTTGTAGCTGAGAAAATGGCTAGCAGTGCTGAACATTCAACTGAAGTCATCAATAAAATTGAACAAGCAAGTCATTCATTTAAAGATATCAATAAATCAGTCATCCAAATGAAGGGGCATATTAATCGAATCACTTCAGCGACCGAGCAACAATGTGATTCATCAGACATGATTAATAAGGGCGTTAGCGACATCAACCAGTCTGCAAAAGGAATTACCACACATGCAGATACTCTATCTGAAGGGTCGAGTGATTTGCTTAAATTATCAAAAGATTTAACCGACCTTGTCGGTCGATTTAGCGTCAGTGATTAGGGACTGTTGACCCATCGCGGTTAAATTTTTCTGTAGAAAAAGCTTTTTAATCGCGGCAGTGTGTAACCTAGTCATAGACCCTGTAATAAAATCTGTGTAACTGCCTATCATTGATACCCATATAGGGTTTAGGATAGGCAGACTACGAATAAGAAAGAACTAGAAGCATTTGCTAAACAAGCAACCAAAGGTATAAAAGCCATTTATCTCGCTTTAGGAGTAAACATCGAAGGTCATAAAGAACTTCTCGGCATGAGGATACCCGAGAACGAAGGGGCTAAGTTCTGGTTGAACGTACTGACTGGGCTGAAAAACCGAGATGTGAATGACATCCTAATTGCTTGTGTTGATGGCCTTAAAGGTTTTCCTGAAGCAATTAATACCGTATTCCCTCAAACTCAAGTTCAGCTCTGTATCGTTCATATGGTGCGAAATTCGATGAAGTATGTGCCCTGGAAAGATTACAAGGCTGTCTCAGCTGATTTAAAACGTATATATCAATCAGTGACAGAAGAAGAGGCACTGCTTGAACTCGATAGATTCTGCCCACGTTGGGATGATAAATATCCACAAATCAGCCGCTCTTGGCGCGCCCATTGGAGCAACCTCAATACGTTTTGTAGGTAAAGAGTTTTCCTTAGCATAGACCCTTAGTCCATTAACTATATGGTCACAATGGGTTTCAATTATAACCTGTACACCACATCGGGAAAGACATACTAATAATGCAATTAACTGTGATTGAGCTTGCGGATGTAAGTGAACTTCAGGGTTTTCAACAATCAAAATACCGCAGGTTGAATTGCTGTCGCTGCAATAACGATAGGTAATGTATAACTAATTCCAAAACCAGCATTATTCGGTCTAACAAAATTCTTGCCGAATATAGGGATACAATTCTATCAGAAGGTTGCGTTAATTTTCTTGTTCAAGCTAATCGTTTTAGAGGAAAATCAAACTATCGAGATTCAAAGTCTCTCACCTATGGTGAAAATAATTCAGAATCGCTCGACACTTTTATAAGTGACCTTTTAACAGTATCAAAAGTATTTTTAAAGTGTGCTTCTATCTTCTGCTCAAAAAGAGTAGAGCCAGGGACAAGGAATTCTTTTGTGGATGATATAGAAGAAAATACTTGTTTGACCGTTGAGGTAGTCATTATTAAACCAAATTAAAAAATAGAGAAACCTAAATTTGTCTATTATTATGATTATTGTCTGATTTGTGAATTATTTAGGACGGGACACAGTTTAAACTAAAAAAGCGAACCTAAAGGTTCGCTTTTTTTATTTCGGATATTTGTTAACTCTCGCAGTCACAATCTTAATTAAAACAGCCACAAGCTTTATTAACAGTCACCAACACGAAAAATTAGTCCATATAACTTTCAATTGGAGGACATGAACAAACTAAATTACGATCGCCATATACATCATCAATACGGTTAACCGTTGGCCAGAATTTATTCGCCGCCGCTGCTGCTACTGGGAATACTGCTTCTTTAATCGTGTAACCACGATCCCAAGTATCAGTAATATCAGCAAGTGTATGTGGAGCATTCTGTAATGGGTTATTATTTACTTCCCACTCACCTGACTCAACTTTACGTACTTCATCACGAATACAGGTCATTGCTTCAATGAAGCGGTCAAGTTCAACTTTAGACTCTGATTCCGTTGGTTCAATCATGAACGTGCCCGCTACTGGGAACGACATTGTTGGTGCATGGAAACCGTAATCTATTAGACGTTTTGCTATATCAACCTCAGTAATGCCTGATGTTGCTTTAAGTGGGCGTAAATCGATAATACATTCGTGTGCAACACGACCATTTTTACCTGTGTATAACAACGGGTAACTTTGGCTTAGTTTAGTTGCCATGTAGTTAGCGTTCGTGATGGCATATTTACTTGCATCAGTAACACCTTTTTTACCTAAAAGAGCAACGTAAAGATAAGAGATACATAAAATACCCGCACTACCGTATGGTGCTGCTGATACTGCGCCGTTACCTTTAGTTTCTTCACCAACGTTAATTAACGCATGGTCAGGTAAGAATGGTGCTAAATGCGCTTTAACGCCGATCGGACCCATACCTGGACCGCCACCACCGTGTGGAATAGCGAAAGTTTTGTGCAAGTTAAGGTGAGAAACATCAGCGCCGATATGGCCAGGTGATGTTAAACCTACTTGAGCATTCATGTTCGCGCCATCAAGGTAAACTTGACCACCATTGTCATGAACGATGTTACAAATCTCTGCAATCGTTGTTTCATATACACCGTGAGTAGACGGGTAAGTGATCATAATACAAGCAAGGTTGTCTGCCATTTCACTTGCTTTAGTACGCAAGTCGTCCATGTCAACATTACCTTCTTTATCACAAGCAACTACAACAACTTTAAAACCAACCATTTGCGCTGTCGCAGGGTTAGTTCCGTGTGCTGAAGATGGGATTAAACAAATGTTACGATGGCTGTCCCCTCGGCTTTCGTGATACTTATTAATGGCGATTAAACCCGCGTACTCACCTTGAGCACCAGAGTTAGGTTGCATAGACATTTTGTCGTAACCTGTTAACTCAACTAACCAGTCGGCTAATTCATCAATCATTTTCTTGTAACCAAGTGCTTGGTCAACAGGAGCAAATGGATGCATGTTAGCAAATTCTGGCCATGATACTGGGATCATCTGCGCTGTTGCATTTAACTTCATGGTACAAGAGCCAAGAGAAATCATTGAGTGGTTCAATGCTAAATCTTTGTTCTCAAGTTTTTTGATATAACGAAGCATTTCTGTTTCGCTGTGGTACGAGTTAAATACTGGGTGAGTCAATATTTCAGATTCACGTACTAATGAGGCAGGTATTGAAGAATGACCACAATCGATAATTTGTTGATCAAGCTCAGCTACTTCTAAGCCATGACCTTCGCCTAATAAAATATCGAATAAACCAGCAACGTCTTCACGTGTGGTGGTTTCATCTAACGAGATACTAATTTGAGCATCAACATCAGTACGGAAGTTAACACCAGCAGTTAAAGCACGGGCTACGATTTCTGCTTTGCTCGTGTAGCTTGCAGAATCAATATTAAAGGTTAACGTGTCAAAATAGTTCGCATGAAGTGCGGTTAAACCTTTCGTTGCTGTACCTAAACATAAAATGTCTGCGAAACGGTGAATACGATCAGCAATGATTTTTAAGCCTTTAGGGCCATGGTAAACCGCATAAAACGCCGCCATGTTGGCTAATAATACTTGGGCTGTACAAATGTTTGAGTTGGCTTTTTCACGACGTATATGTTGCTCACGTGTTTGCATTGCCATGCGAAGTGCGTTGTTACCCCGGGTATCTCTTGAAACACCGATAATACGACCCGGTAATGAACGTTTATATTTTTCAGAGGTAGTAAAAAATGCAGCGTGTGGACCGCCATATCCCATTGGTACGCCAAAACGTTGTGTTGAACCAATAACAGCGTCTGCGCCAAGTTCACCCGGAGATTTCAATAAAACTAAGCTCATAATGTCGGCAGCTACGGCAACGATAGCTTTTTTCTCATGAAGTTTAGCAATTAAATCACTGATATCAGTTACTTCACCGCTTGCGCCAGGATATTGGATAAGGGCGCCGAAAACATCATGTTCTGCTGCTTCGCTTGCTGGTGCAACGATAATGTCGAATCCAAACATTTGTGCACGTTGCTTAACAACGTCAATGGTTTGTGGGAAAACATCACTCGATATAAAGAATAAGTTTGATTTTTTGTTTTTAGAAACACGTTTGGCTAATGCCATCGCTTCTGCTGCTGCTGTAGATTCATCTAATAATGAAGCTGAAGCGAGATCAAGACCGGTAAGGTCGATACACATTTGTTGGAAGTTTAATAATGATTCTAAACGACCTTGAGCAATTTCTGGTTGGTAAGGCGTGTAAGCCGTGTACCATCCTGGATTTTCTAGCACGTTACGTAAAATAACGTTTGGTGTTAACGTACCGTAGTAACCTAAACCAATATAAGTGTCATTTACTTTGTTCAAGCTTGCTACTGCTTTTAAATCAGCCAATGCTTGTACTTCTGTTTTACTTTCTTCAATCGCTGGAAGATCTGATAAACGAATATCGCTAGGTACGATTTCGTTGATAAGTGCGTCAACTGACTCTGCGCCAATGTCGTTCAACATTGCTTGAGTTTGTTCAGCATTTGGGCCAATGTGACGACGAATAAAGTCTTGTGTTTGCTCTAAATAAGCAAGTGATTTTGATTGAGTAGTCATAAAACAGCTTCTCTTAAAATATAAAATTAGTTAACTTGGCTTTTAGTTACATCGTAACTAAAAGAAAGCCTCGAACAATCAGTTAGAGGCTTAATAATAAATTTCGTAAACAGTCAACTTTTAGGCAAGGCGCTGAAGTTATGAGTCTAATGAGCTTAGTGTACTAAGTGAGTTCGACGAATAACAAAAGCAACGCGGCATAAATGTTGAGTGTGCCCGAAATTAGTCTTCGTCTATCGAGTTTGCATAACCTTCAGCATCCAATAATGCATCTAATTCTGAAGCATCATCTAGCTGAACTTTGAATAACCAACCTTCACCAAATGCGTCAGAGTTAACTAATTCAGGAGAATCGTCTAAGTCTTCATTTACTT
>Ga0209395_1002677_pt1 | contig 22907 bp, 26 predicted proteins | sample GOMGulsemesocosm_3_FD_184635 | JGI IMG/M metagenome (GOLD analysis project Ga0209395, IMG submission 184635) | Methane-oxidizing microbial communities from mesocosms in the Gulf of Mexico - GOM9D Gulf of Mexico (SPAdes) (version 2) | ecosystem: Environmental > Aquatic > Marine > Cold seeps... | reverse complement strand
CAATAAGTTGTAAAATTATGAAAGATTTCACAAAGGTCTACGGTCTTGAAAAGAGATAACGAATTAACAAAGCAATACGAAGCTCTCGTTGCCCAATACCATATGGACTTATACCGTTATGGCTATTGGTTAACGAAAGATAAACAAGTGACTGAAGATATTGTTCAAGAAACGTTTTTAAGAGCGTGGCGCGCCATAGAACAGCTTCAGGATATTAAGGCAGCTAAAGGCTGGTTAATAACCATATTACGCCGAGAAAATGCAAGACGATTTGAGCGTAAGCAGCTCTCTTTAGTCGATATTGACGACTATAGTGTCGCTGACGATAACGAAAGTCATCAACAGACATCTATAGAAAATGAAGAGCTTCATCTGGCTATAGACATGTTGGCCAATGAATATAAAGAACCACTAATTTTGCAAGCAATGCTCGGATATAGCGGTGAAGAAATTGCAAAGCAGTTAAGTCTTAACAAAAATACAGTCATGACTCGGTTATTTAGAGCAAAGAAACAATTAGCAAATATTTTAACCAATCACGCTGCAAGTAGAACGGATTAATCATGAATACCTTAAATAATTATGAATTGGCGATGGCAGATCCCTATTGTACTGACCCTGACTTTCTGGAAGCAGTAAAAAATGATAGTGCGTTGCAACAAGCCGTTATTGACGCTAAAGAGCATGACAAAATGTTTCAGAATTTTGTGTCGGATATCCCTGTTCCTTCTAAAAATCACATGGACGCTATTAATGCTATTTGTCATGAAACCACAACGTCATCAGTCACTCAGTTACCAAAACCGCGATTAAACAGCTACAAGCCGTATTTTGCGATAGCGGCATCTTTTGTTGTGATGACGATTAGCGTATTTATGTTGAGCGGACAAAATAATCATAACCTTAATTTAATGGATCATGCACTGGCCCATACACTTCACGGTGCCCCTTTTGCTGGTGCAACAGATACTAACCCGACACTTATTCGCGTTAACCAACAACTCTCCTTATATGGTGCGTCCTTAACGAACGCCAATGATATTTTATGGTCGAGTCATTGCGAATTTCAAGGTATTGCCAGTGCACATTTAGTTTACAAAAATAATGCGGCAAAAATTAATGTATTTCTTGTGCCAAAATCATTAGATTTTGATGCCATTAAGGCTCGCTTTGGTAATGATGAATTCAATGGCACAATCACCGAACTCGCTAGTGGCTATTTAGTGGTTGTTGCGCCAAAAAATAGTGATATCAATAGCATAAGGTCTAATATAGAAGAACAACTAGATTGGGAGATTTAGTATCAATTAATTAGATTTCCTATACACTATCGGTTGCTAAAAAAACGAGAAGACAACATTGCTTGTCTCCATATATTTTTAACAACCGATCTCCCTAATAAGGCGTTGGTTAGACTAAAAAGATTAACTAATGACTATAGAACTTCCTATTCTCGTAACCTTTATTGGTTATCTATGCTGTATGTTAATGTTGGGCTTATACGCCTACAAAAAAACGAATAATCACAGTGACTACATACTCGGTGGACGTAGCTTAAGCCCTAGCGTTGCGGCATTAAGTGTTGGCGCATCAGACATGTCTGGTTGGTTATTATTAGGATTGCCTGGCGCAATTTATGCCAGTGGTGTAAGTGAAGTTTGGATTGGTGTAGGTTTAGTCGTAGGTGCTGCCCTCAATTGGATTTTAGTCGCAAAACGACTAAGAGTTTACACTGAACTTGCCAATGACTCACAAACATTACCCGATTTCTTATCACATCGCTTTGCCGATACTGGCTTGTTAAAAACAGTTGCTGCAATAGCTATCTTAGTATTCTTCACTTTCTACACAGCGTCAGGATTAGTTGGCGGGGCCATTTTATTTGAAAAAGTATTTGGGCTAGATTATTTTTGGGCGTTGCTCATTGGCACATTCATTATTGTATCTTACACATTTGTCGGTGGTTTCTTTGCAGTTAGTTGGACCGATTTCTTCCAAGGTATTTTGATGCTCCTCGCATTAATTATCGTACCTACAGCGATGTATTTTGAAGTAGGTGGCAGTGAGGTCATGGTCAACACACTTGACCCTTCAATGTTTGACTTTGCGCCGTCAGCCGGCATTATTGGGTTAATATCCCTGTTGGCTTGGGGTTTAGGTTATTTTGGACAACCACATATTTTGGTACGTTTCATGGCCATTGCTAAACCAAGCGATGTAAGAATTTCCCGTAATATTGCGATGAGTTGGATGGTTCTAGCCCTATTTGGTGCATTAGCTACAGGATTAGTTGGCGCCGTATATTTTGCCAACCAACCTTTAGATAATCCAGAAACTGTCTTTATATTTTTAAGTAAAGTGGCGTTTAACCCCTGGGTATCTGGCATCTTAATTGCGGCAATTCTATCTGCAATTATGAGTACTGTTGATTCACAATTGTTAGTGAGTTCTAGTGTTATTAGTGAAGATATTTATCGTCCGTTCATTAATCCAAATGCTTCAGATAAAGAGTTAATGTTAGTAGGACGCATCGCTGTCGTAAGCATTGCTGTCATCGCATTACTCATTTCACTTAACCCAGAGTCTAGCGTGTTAGGTCTTGTTGGTTATGCTTGGGCTGGATTTGGAGCCGCATTTGGGCCACTAATTTTGTTGTCACTGTATTGGAATAATTACAACAAATATGGCGCAATTGCATCAATCATTTTTGGCGCTTTAACGGTTATCATTTGGAAGAATCTAACCGGTGGTTTATTTGATCTATATGAAATTATCCCTGGCTTTATTTTAGCGGCAATTTCAGGAATAGTAGTGTCGAATTTAACTGGCGGTGCGAGCGCTGCCCTGAAGCAACAATTTAAAGAATTCAAAGAAATCTGTTAATTTAATTATAGATTGAATCTCTTAAATGGGGAATAAGACGCTTAGCTCCTTGTTCCCCCAAATACCTTTGATGTTCTCCAATCATCCACACTCTAAATGCTTTATCTACCATTACACTATCAATGAGTTTAATTATCTGCTGTCCAGTTTCAGTTTTCGAACATGCAAATAATCCGACAATACATTTTACTTCACGGGTTATACCAATCGTATTAACTTAGTGATCTAATATCTATGAGAATAAATTATCAAGAGCAAGGCGTTTGATTGATTTCCACAGGGATGTGGATAGTAGAGCAACGCAGGAGCAAGTTGCCGAGCAATAGCTGGCTATTGGGATTGAAAACAACGCAGATATTGTGAAATTTAGGCCATTGAGATTGATCACATTTTTGATGCGATTGGTATTAGATACTTATCTGTTACGGCTCTTTGTAATGCGGTTCACAACCTCGCCTTCACGCTAGCGCATTTACACACTTAGTGTTAAATTTCTGCCAACGCCTCATCAATTAATGTTTCTGGTTTATGTTTTTATCCTTTGTTGATATTTTCGATTTGTTCTTTAGGTTTGTGATCATAGGGCAATTTTTTCTCTTGGCCATTGTCATTTTATACAAATCTTGTCGCTTTCAGACTGTGTTACTGACAACACTCATTGTTTGTGCCTGTGCTTATTTATTATTAACACCTCAAATCCCTAATCATCATTATGGGTCTTTACGCGGCGTTTTATTGTTTTTTAGCGATATCGTTTCATACGTGTGTTGGTTTTATGTCTTTTCTTTACTTGATGATGATTTTCATCCAAAAAATTGGTCATGGCCGATTAATGCGTTAATACTTGGCGCCATCGCGTGGCTGGTTTATGTCTTTATCTACTTACAAGGGCACGGAACATTCCACGACATTAACCACTGGATTGAAGCCATAGTGACGATACACGTCTTATATATTGCATTAAAAGACCTTAAGGATGACTTAGTCGATTCTCGCCGGAAAAAGCGTATGTTTATTGTGTGCATAATGTCGGGGTATGTTTTTGTCTTAACCGTTCTTGAATTAACGCAAACGAGGTTAATTCATACGTCAATATTCAGCTTAGCTAACTCTAGTTTATTCTTTGTTGTGGCCAATATATTTTTTGTTAGCCGGATTAAAAAACATTATCAACAGCAGGCTCCAAATTTTGAACATTCGATAATATCCCCAGAGCAAAAAAACACTAACATTCCTATTATATTCCAAGCACGTTTTGCTAAATTAACGCAGTTTATTGACGCGGAAAATTTCACTCAACCGGATTTAACCATCAAACAATTATCCACCCTACTTGATATCCCAGAGCATCAATTACGTGAATTAATTAATCAATGTTTAGGCTTTAAAAATTTCTCTGCATTTTTAAATAACTACCGTATTCCCTGTGCGTGTGATCAGTTTGATAATATAGATAATCTGCGTAAACCTATTCTAAGCATTGCTTTAGAATTAGGCTACGGCTCAATAGCCCCTTTTAATAGAGCCTTTAAAGAGATAATGGGAAAGACTCCAATCCAGTATCGACAAGCTGTAAAACAAGGACATACAACGGGTTAACAGCCTTAATAATTTGATCAAAAGTAAAAAATGCTTATTAATTCCAAAATTGATAAGCATTTTTTGACTTCAATAAGACGCCCAGAAAAATTGAGTGCAGGATGTCGCCATTGTAATTACCCCCATGCAAGGTTTACTACAATCAACTAAGTTATACCAATCGCATCAAAGATGTGATCAATCTCAATGGCCTAAATTTCACAATAGCTGCGTTGTTTTCAATCCCAATAGCTAGCTATTGCTCGGCAACTTGCTCCTGCGTTGCTCTACTATCCACATCCCTGTGGAAATCAATCAAACGCCTTGCTCTGGATAATTTATTCTCATAGATATTAGATCACTAAGTTAATACGATTGGTATTAAAGACACTCAACTTACTCAAGGCATCTATAAAACATGAACAACATTACCTATAAATTAGCGCTATTATTTCTCATCATCTTCAGCAATCTTACGTTTGCAAAGACCCCCGTATTAAACACTGGCTCGGGTGTGTTTTTAGTTGATGGAGCAGCAGGCATAGAAGCCTTAACGATTGGTGTTAACTACTATAAGCCAGAAAACTTCACTAAAGACTCTCCTATACTCATCGTTTTACCAGGTAATGGCCGCAATGGCGCAAAGTATCGAGACCGATGGATTGAATCATCAAATAAGTATGGTGCTCTGATATTGTCTTTAACTTACGCTAAGAAGTTTTATCCAAGAACAATTCATTATACGTTGGCGCGCATGTCAGTAGAGAATAACGGTATCTATACACTCGCTAAAAACCCTAAGGATTGGATATTCACAGACTTTGACACAATATTTGATATTGTCGTGAGTTCAACTAATTCGTCACAAACAACCTATGACCTCTTTGGCCATTCTGCGGGTGGTCAAATAGGACATCGGCTCGCTATATTTTCACCACACAATAAAGTTAACCGAATTGTTTCAGCCAATTCAGGCTGGTATACCACTACCGATTTTTCGGCGTCATTTCCTTATGGTCTAAAGGATAGCATTGTGGAAGAAGCGAAGATGAAGACTAATTTGAAAAGTTCATTTGCAAAGCACTTGACCGTGTTTTTGGGTGACAAAGACGACAAAAATGAAACACGAGGCGACCTTCGCCGCAGACCCGAGGCCAATAAACAAGGCGACTCTAGAATCGAAAGAGGGAAATACTTTTTTGAAAAGTCTAAGAATCATGCGAAAGAGTTAGGATACAAATTCAATTGGAAGCTTAAATTCATACCAAATGTAGGTCATTCATCGACCAAAATGAGTAAGGCTGCTGGCCAATATCTCTATGAGAAAAAAATATAAAAATGTCAGCACCAGCAATAGAAAAACGAAACATTCCACAAGGTAATTTAATGTATAAATTAGTAATAATAATCGGCTTGGCTCTTTCCGCCAATGTGTTCGCTAATTCAGCAAGCACCAATGCTCAGCTCACCGCCGCGCTAGAAGAGATTCAAAAAACGAATCATATTCCAGCGATGGCGGTTGCAATTATTAGCGCAGGCGAAGTCAGCTATATTAAGGGATTCGGGTATATCGATGCCAATAAAACTAAAGCTACAACGTCAGCTACATCATTTAGAATTGCTTCTATATCTAAGCTTTTTACGGCTCAAGCCATTATGCAATTGATGGAGAATAATAAGTTAAAGCTCAGTGATAAGGTCAGTCAGTTTTTACCGTCATTTGATGGGTCGAACATAACGATCAAACAATTGCTTACGCATTCATCTGGATTGAGTGATTCGGTCAAACCTGTTAACGCTGATGCGAATAGATCACAAGCCTCATATTTGAAGTTAGTGCGAGCAACAGCGGTTAATCATCTTGCCAATAAAACATTTGAATATAGCGATACAGGCTTTAACGTTTTAGGCCACATTGTTAGCACGGTTTCAGGTGTCAGTTATGAGAAATATATTGATGATAATATTTTTGTCAAAGCAGGGATGAAAAATAGCCAATATTTTAACAGCGCAAATAGCCATTTTTCACAGACTCCTCCCACAAAAAATGGCCAATTAATCGTAAAAAATAGGCAGCGTCCTTATGACTTATCATTTAATCCAAGCGAAGGGTTAGTGACAAATGTAGATGATGTGAGTTTATGGCTAAAACGAACTTTAAATAATGATCGCACGATTCTAAAAAATAAAACCTACAGCGACATGTTAAAGCCCCAGATTAAGACAACCTGGGGAGAAATATATATGGGGCTGGGCTGGCAAGTATACAAAAGTGATGGCGTGAATATTGCTCGTCACCCCGGTGGAATTAGAGGCTACAAATCACTCATTATTACTTATCCCGACAGTAAAAATGCGTTGATCCTACTCACCAACTCAAGCAACACACCTCGGTTTGACATTGCAAAATCGCTGACAAAAATTTTGAGAAATAATGGTCAATGGCAGTTAATGCAATCTCAATAAAATGGGCACTACCGATATTTGTAACCTCTTTACGTTTGTTTTATAAACGTTTATTGAGTTTAAAGCTAATCACAACAGCAGGTTAAATAGTCCTTAACCTGCTGTTGTCCCCAAAAATAGCGTTAGTAAACACCCATTTCTACAACAGTTTTAGCGAGTACAGCCATATCACTGCCATTATGTTGCACCGCTTTTACAGTCACGTAATAAGGATGTTTACCACCACCCGAACAAGGGGGAAGATAAGCGCCTTCTTTATCCCAACCAGCTCCACGATGTACAGCTACACTAAAAAAGTTTGGCGGTAATGTGAACGTATGCCCTTTCACTGAAGGAATGATAATGTTTTTTGTGTCAGATCCAATTTTATACCCTAACTTGCCATGACCACCGTTATCATTAGGTTTGTAAGCTCTGTCACTGTATTCCATCACAATAGCCGTTGTTCCTACAGGAATATCACTCACTGTTAGTCGTGGTGTTACTGGATTTTCACCGCCGAATTTAAGGCACTGCTGCCCTTTTGGCACCACGGCGCCGTTCCAACTCAAATCTGTAAATTTAACTTTTAATGCGCCTGCTTCACTCGCGCTGGCCGCCGTAATACTCATTGCACTCGTTAATAGTAATAATGCTAATTTTTTCATGCTATTCCTCTTTTTTAAGTTTTTTATTGATGTTAATGATGAAATTTCTCTACGCTACAATTAGCCCTTGAAGTGTCATTAATCTCTAACGGATTGCTATTGAGCCACTCATTGATGATCGGCATTAAAGCCGACTGATGCAGCAGTACATGGGTGTGGCGCAAGCCTTCAAGTCGGTGCAATGTATTGTCTTTAGAGCCTTGTTTATGCAACAAACGATTGAGCTGATAGTCGCTCATATTGTCAATTGAGCCGTAAACAAACAGAACAGGCTTGGCAATGAGTCTTGCTGGGGTTATAGAGTCAGACGTTTTGTTATAGCTATACCCACTCATTTGATCGACTAACGCCAATGCACTTTTTTGGCGATTAACGACAATAGCGCCTAACCAACCGGGTGATTGTTTTGCAAATTTAGGAATGGTTTGAGCAAGAGAATGCATCGGCGCAACAACGACTAATTGATTGACTCTTTCATCTAAAGAGGCGATATGAAGTCCTGCACTTGCTCCCAAAGAAAATCCGACTACGTCATATTGCTCTATATTCAGCACATCCATTAACGCGCTTATATCGCGCCCCTCTGCGGCCCCAAAAGAGACCCAATCTCCCGTACTATCTCCATGCCCGCGCAGGTCTGGAATAATAACTCTGTATCCTTGCTGCGCAAAAGCAAGACCATAGCTAAGTAAGCTGTTTTTATTTCGGCCCCAACCATGAAGTAACACCAATACCTTTTGAAGTTGATTGTTTAAGGATGTGTTACGGCTACCAGATCTACACCACTGCCAATCTGTTGTGATGCGTTTAACTTTTCCGTTATCGTGCAAAAGCGCCTTAGTCAGATATGAAAAGCCATAGTTGGCTGCGGGAATATCAACAAAGCTTAATGTGATTTTTCGCGTCGATAATTTAATACGATGTTGAACGATGCCATCAATATTCAACAACCCATTATGACCTATATCGTAGTTAGAAAATTGAGCGCTCAGCTCATCGCCAACGAGTGATTCATTGGGTGCACCCACCATTTGATTAGCAATCAAATGGCTCACACAAGCAGGCAGCGTTAACAATGACAATAGTGCTAACGCTAATGCCATAGTTCGTCTATTCAAGGCAGACTTGTTGTTGAATTTAAGACTTAATTGCATGATTTCCTCTAATTAATGTACTTAAACAATTGAGGTTACAATCTAGCTTTTATGGGGGTTGTACAAGTGTTGATCGGTCAGTTGGATATTGATGCGGTAGAATGTCTCATTACTTAGGGATTTGTCGGTTAGTTGGACTATGCTGCGGTGAAATGCCCCCTGATAAAAGAGGCATTGAGGTTCTTTTTAGAGGCTTGTGGAAAAACGTGCTTTAAAGTCTTTCATATAACTTCGGCTCGCTGCAATTTGTGAACCTGATCTTAGAACAAGCGTATAGTCTCCTTTTCCCTTTGGTTCTAACTCTTTAATGGCATGCAAGTTGACGATGGCAGAACGATGTACCCGTTGAAAAATCTTAGGATCTAGCATTTCAACCATATTACTTAATGATTCTCTTTTTAAGAAGTTACCTTCATCGGTGCTAAGTTCCAAATAATCACCCGCTCCTTGGATGGCTGATATGCTAGCTATCGGCAACAAAAATATTTTTTTATTGCGCTCTAAAGCCATAAATTCTGGGTAGGTTGATACTGAAGAAATTGAAGAAATTGCGTGAGCAACTTTTTGCGCCTCGTCACCTTTTACAAACTGCAAACCATGCTTAAAGGCAAGGTAAAAACTACACCATACTAAAGTGACCAACGAAAAGTTGAGTGAACCAGAAAACCATCTTGTCCAAGGGCTTTCCCACAACATAAATCCAGTTTGGGCAGCACTGATCGGATTAATTAATAAAGTCACCACCGTGCCAATGATATATGAAACAGCTACGCCGAGAGATAACATGGGCAGCATTTTTTGTAGTTTGGTTTTATCAAATATTGGAATAAATATTAAAGTAGCAAAGAACCCTAACACACCATAAAGCACGTTTCTGACGAGTGCGACTTCATAAAATTTATTTTGACTCAAACCTGACAAAAACATAATGAAAGCAGTCATTAGCCAAAAAGTTAAATGAAATCGCCAAAATTGATGCCCTAAGGTTTTTTTTACCGTGTGTGTTTCTATCTCTTTTATTTCAGGTTCCAAGCCCATGGTCCTCTGTTTAAGGTAAATATGTCGAGCACTATCGCATTTGATATTGCCTTTCGCAAGATAACTACTTAATCTAATAAATATTCATCACTGGGCAATTTGTCGCTGTAATGAATCGACATTTTCAAAGTTATAAACCTGACCGTCTAGCCATATAGTTTTAGGGGGTTGAGCTAAAATAAATTCAACCTTGTCACCATATTCTGACTTTGGAAAATAAAGTATATTCTCCACAGCTTTTACCGGTGATTCATCTAAGCCTGAATAGAAACCTAATAATGTATTGTTACTGTTAAATACAGCTAGACGGCGCATTCCTTTCATTGTGGATGTTACGTAATAAACACTAACAATATTAAAACAACTTTTTGGGCTACAAACATTTAAGAAAATTTTATATTCACCATCTCGTGGGAACTCACTCTGATAGTTTGACATTAAAAGATCATTTAAATGTGTGCTTTTTGCAAAGGCATAAAGAGGGAATAGTAAAATTAAAACAACAAACTTCATTAATACACCTCAACGTTAGGAAGCTCATCTTACGGTAGTTATGTTGGTAATACATTCTAATAACATTAGAATGTATTACCGCCAATAGTGATTACTGCTGTGATATTGGTGCTGGCGTGATTATTTCCAATAATTCCACGTCAAATAGCAATACAGAGTGCGCTTTAATTTTTCCTGTAGCTCTCTTGCCATAACCTAAAGCTGAAGGAATTGTAAATGAGAATTTACTGCCTACGGGCATTAATTGTAGGCCTTCAGTCCAGCCCTTTATCACTTGGCTCACACCAAACTCAGCGGCTTCTTTACGCTTATATGAGCTGTCAAATTGTGTGCCGTCCATTAATGTCCCTCGGTAGTGCACTTTTACTCTGTCGCTTCTCGTAGGTTTAGCGCCATTTCCAAGTACTAATACCTTAAACTGCAGACCAGACGCGGTTACATTTACGCCTTCTTTAATAGCATTTTTGGCCATATAATCTTTTTCGAGTTTAATCGCTTGTTGTTTTTTTGCTTCGGCCAGCTCAGTATGCTTTCGACGGGTTAGTTTATCTAATGATTTCATCACCGCTTCTATTTCGACTTTTGATAGTTTTTTATCACCTGAAAGAGCATCTCGAACCCCTTGCAAGACAAATTCTGTAGATAAGTTAATATCTACCTTTTTATTTTCATCTAACGCACGTTTTAAATATTCACCAAAACTCACACCCAGACTGTAGCTTTGTTTGTTTATTGGCTTGTTTAGCCCCTTTTTAGCAGGTACAGAGGCAACAGCCTTTTTTTCTTCACTTTGTACTGCCCCGCAATACGCCATAAAAACCAAGCTAATGGCTAACATCGTCACCTTGAAAATTGAACTCATGAAGCTTCTCCAAACCATAATTTTTAAACACTAATGTTACCGTGTTGCTTGATAGCTGTTAAGGAATAAATGAGAAGTTTTATAACCTGTTCTGAACAGAGCCTGTGACAGATGCTCGACGCGTAGTAGTTTCTGTTTGGTCCTTAAACTTTTTACTATTTATGGATGGGCAATACCAGTCCACTTCAATCACCTCAGTTTACGTTTATCTAAATAGCTTAAAAATAATACTTGAGAGATAAATGCTATAACAAACCTTATAGGGAAAAGAATATCGTCTGATAGTCGAGATGAATATAATGAGTATGGATTTAGACACCAACCATCAGGTACACCAAGTCCGTAACTAGATTGACAGTGATAATCTTGCCAGAGATAAAATGAGTCATAAAGATAATATGTCCCAGAGTAAACAACCGGAAATATAACAAAACTGTAAATCAAAAATAGAAATAGCCCCCACTTCGTTCTGCTTTTTACCTGACCACGCGTAAATACATATCCTACCAATATCCACAAAGGAATTAGCAATACGAAAGTGAATAATAAATCAGGCATATAACAATCTACTTTTGAAAAAATGATAATTACTTTCAATGTGTTTTTTTGCAAGTTTTTTATTCAAAAAACAAGTTCTATGGAGAATTATATAATTAATTTGAGTCGTTAAAAATTGAAAAGAAATAGTGAATAAATAAAAAACAGTTGATCTTAAAGAGGTTTTAATAAAAACAATGTCACATTCGTATATTTTGTTCTGACCCGATTATTGTTTAGAAAGCAAAAAGCCCGTTAACTATAAATAGTTAACGGGCTTTTCTAAATTAGTGGCGGAGAGATAGGGATTTGAACCCTAGAACGGGATAAACCGTTGCTGGTTTTCAAGACCAGTGCATTCGACCACTCTGCCATCTCTCCACAAGTGCGAGCAGGATAATACAAAGATAACACCACCTTGTAAACCCTAATACATAAATAAACCAACCGTTTGCCTAACAAGCAAACAAAATGAGGTTAAAGATGAAACATTCGCGTAAACACAATTACTTTTGAATCCTGTAGAACAAATCTTACATATGGTGGTAAGTAATCATTATTTAGTTAGCTTATTGAGTCCTTCGCAATCGTTTTTGGCACAGTGACAATAAATTCAGTGCCCTGACCAACTTTACTTATTACCTCTACCTTTCCACCCAGCGCACCTGTTAGAATATTTTGTACTATGCTCAAACCTAACCCTGTGCTGCCTTGTCCACGGTTTGTCGTATAAAACGGATTAAAGAGTTGCTCATGGAATTCTTCTTCGATACCAATTCCATTGTCAGCAATAGTTAGCTGAATCTGTTGCTCATTTTCAATTACGGCAATGGTGAGCACTTTGTCAGTCAAATTAGCATGTTGAGGGAAACCATGAACAACCGCATTTGTAACCAAATTACAGATCACTTGAGATAACTTACTGCTACAGGTGGTGATTAAAACAGGCGGCTCAGGCAGCTGAATATCAAGGGTGACGTGATTTTTGTTAAGCATAGGCTTTAGACTGCCCATTAGCGTATTAAGCCAATCAGCAAATATCAGCTCTTTAATTTCATCAGTGCTTCGGTCTACCGCCACAAGTTTAAAGTTACTAACTAACTCTGCTGCTCGTTGAAGGTTAAAATTTAATGCGGTAATAGACTGATCTATATTACTAAGGCCATTCTGTAAATCTTGCTTGCTCAAGGTTTGATTAGTGATTTTATCAGCAACCTCCTTTGACGCCTCAGCAATTACAGACCCACTAAGCATTGCGACACCGAGCGGAGTATTTATTTCATGAGCTACCCCAGCGACCAACTCCCCAAGTGATGCCATTTTTTCTTGGGCTAACATTTCTTTTTGGGTTCTTTTCAGCAGATCAATTGCTTGAGATAGTTCCTGAGTTCTCTCTTCCACTTTCACTTCTAGAGTTTTAGTGAGTTCTTGTAATTGTTTATCGCGCTCCGTTCTTTCTATTTCGGCAGATATACGTCCAGAAAAGAGCTCAAAAAGAGTCACAGTGAAATTAGGATCTTCAATCTTTTTCTCATGTAACGCCACAACGATCCCCATCATTCCCCCTTGAGAGTCACGTAATGGGGTGCCTACATAACCATCTATATTCATATCAACTAACAGCTGATCGTTCGGATAAAGGTCACATATTCCTTCAGGATAAATACATAAGGATTCATCGCTCACATCAGCGCAGGGCGTATCTTCTAATGAGTATTCAAAGTTATCAACTATCTTGCCTTTTGCCACTAAGCTGATCGTTCGAGAGGTATTTGTTTCTTTATTTAACCGGGCAATAAACGTGTAATCAGCACCTATGTGTTTACTCAACTGCAACGTTAGGTTATTGAAAAACTCATGACCATAGGTTGATTTTAGACTGGTAATTATTTCCGGTAACAAATGCTCAAAATTACTCATACCATTCGCCTTTATTTTGGGTCTGATAGTTTTTCTACTGTTATCACTAAATTATGAACAAACAATTCAAGTAATCTTTTAGTGGTTGATGAGATATTTTCGATGCTCTCTAAAACAAAGACACTTTGGGTGCCTTGTATTGAGCAGAAATAATAACCGTACATGCCATCTTCAAATATGTGTTGCTTAGCTGCAATTATTCTTTGAGAGAATTTATCAAACTTACTTTCAGTTAGCTTTGATGCTGTATTATCAATACAAATATCATCATTATTATTGATAATAATATTCCATTTTCTCTCTTTTGAATCGCCAGTAAACCCCTGAGAAGCCGCAACTGTAAAATGTGTATTTTCGCTATTAAAAATGCTTCTGAGCTGCGTTGATATCCCTCTAGATAAATCCGTAAAATTTTCAATTTGATTTATATTAGCGATAGAATAGATAACTGTTTCTAGACTTTTTTGATATTGCTGAGTTTTAACTAAATCACGGTATGCCCGCAGGGCAATGTAGAGGACTTGCTTTAATGCGTTGAAATTAAGATCAGTTTTTGCCTTGTAGCCATCAATATCATACTTCTCAAAGATAGAACTTTCTGGTGCACTTCCTGGCTGACCGGTTCTTAAAATAATACGTGTGTAGGAGTTTTTTAGGTCTTGGCGTAAATAATTGGCCACTTGCAGCCCTGCATCATCAGACTCCATAACCACATCTAAAAAGGTGAGTGCTATGTCATTATGTTTTTTGAAATAATCTTTTGCTTCACGACCAGAATACAGACTAACAAATTCGAGGCCTCGACCTTCAAATTGAAAGCTACTTAATGATAATTTAGTAACTTTATGCATTTCCTCATCATCATCGACGATGGCAACTTTCCAACAAGGGAGTGATGATTTTGATAGCTCTTTACTGTCTTCTTTCAACCAATCCATAATTATAGACACCATCAAAAGTTACTTATAATATTACATTATCATCTAAGATAAATGATTCCAAGATCAAAGCTTTCGATTTAAAAATCACATTAAAACAATCCAGCTTCATATGCCCCTACCAATAAAGCCTGACAAACACAGTTCTTTAATAGCTTTTATTATATTATCTTTCGCCATTATCTGATTTTCTTCAATCTCTCAATCATTTTCACCCTAAAACGAGGTTGTAAGACTTACTTCTTGCAGTCTGATTTTATGCTATCAAGACAATAAATTAGTTCGTACATAGTTTAAATAGTTAACTGATTGTTTAAAATTATTCATAAAAATTATGCCTTTGCGTAACTTTAACCTGAAGAAATCTATGCTCATTTTCTTTACTTGGTAATAGACAAGTCTCGTATTTGCCAAATAATAAATATCGATTAAGGGCTATACGATCATAAAGCCAATTTCTGATGCCCTTAGGTAATATTTTGAATAGACATAATAAGTACCATGGAAATCCGAGTTTCTTCACAATATTCAAAAATGCGTCACTCTTATCAAAATATAGCCTGCCCTCAACATATAACATCGTGTCAAAATGGTCAGCTGGCATATTGAAATATTTTAATAGGCTCTGCCCTTCTGGTGATTGAACGCTACATAGCTTAAATCGCTGCTTTGTATCAACTTTAAGAATAAATTTACACCATGCATTACAAAGTTTGCAAACACCGTCAAATAAGATCACACAATCATTTGCGCCAACATTAGGTGGATATTTTATAATGGTCACTCACACTCCTTATTATATGACTGAGAGTGACCATCAAGTACATTTTTTATGTTAATTTCATGTAGTAAAATGACACTAAAACCAATCAAAGCAATATTAGTAGTAACGGGGTTAAATGCCTCAATGAGTATATGTGGCTGCATTAAAGCCACGAAAACCAATAAGCCCGTTAATCCTATAATGTTTAATATAACGATGACTTTACTACGATAGAAAACAAAGAAAAGTAGCCCAAAAATCACTTCACCCACCCCTGCTGATTTTGTCACATAATAAGAAAGTTCACTTGATAAACCTAAACTAGATGTCATCAGTTTTTCTAATGGCGCTATATGAACTAGTTTTGGAAAAATCCCGTGATATAACCAACTAAAAGAAATGATGAATCTGGAAATCTGTACTGATGACAAAGTGAACCTCTGCTATATAAAATTCAATTATGTGCTCGAAGAGCGAGTATTAATATTATTGGCATAAACATAACCAATCAAAACAATAATTGGAACATTCTTTGTGACCGGCCCAAACGGATGCAACCAAAAATTTGGATCGATAAACGTAAGAAGCACGGTATAAATAGTAATTATTGATACTTGTGTAATACAGCACCACTTAGTGTTAAATGAAGTCAATAACCACAGTCCCAATATTATATCCAAAATACCGCCTGCATAAATTGACACTTTGGCCACAAAACCAGTAATACTAGCATTAGCTAATATTTCATAACCTACTTTAGGTGAAAAAAATACAGAAGTTAGCCCTGTAAATATCCATAAAAAGGCTAATGAATATTTTGCTGCTTTGTTTAATACTTTAATTAACATGGGTCGACTTAAATTATCCACTAACAAGCTCCTAGACTAACGGGAATGGTTTAAAAATCATTAACCAGAAAATGCCTAATATCGCGAAAAGTGCAGGAATGCCTAGTAACGTCCATGTTCTCATCAATAATTTAAATTCAGGGGTGATTTCATTCGTGGCTACCGATATTTTGGCTAATTCACGTAACTTATATTGAATCTTCAAAACAGGTATCCAGCAAAGTCCAATCAACACAAATAACCCGGCTACCCAATAAAACCAAGATGATGAAAATGAATAACCCTGTATGTTCATTAGGATCACTCCGGTGATTATTTGGGTAATAACCGCAGGTGTCGTAAATATCCAATCACCTAAAATGACGTGTTTCGCGGTAATATAAATGACCTGAGAATTATTAGATCGATAAGCCATAAACATAAAAAACGCAATACCCGTTCCAGTGCCAGTTACGACAACAGCAGCTAGAATATGAATTAATTTGAGGACTAGATAATAATCCATTATTTATTCTGCTCGTTCTTCAAAAGTAAGCTCTAAAGCATCAAAAAAAGTACTAAAGTCACTCAACTTTAACAAACCTACACAGGGTTTAGCGCCAGGTTCGAGCTCTTTGTCATCGATCTGTGTGCTTAAAAGCTTTCTAGCTAAAATGATGCTTGAAAGTGTTGGGATATATGGGCCATTACCTTTAGGGGCATATAAAGTCCATTTCATTATTTTCGCATAACCATCATTGTCTTTACCGCAGATAAGAACCTCCATGGCTCCTTTGTCACTACCAAACGGAAGAAAAACATTACTTGCGCTAACAATTACTTTTGATAATGGGGCCCAATTTTTTACTAGACCAACTTTCGATAGATAAGCCATGCCAACCATCGTTAAGTGCAATAATCGTATTTCTAATCCAGCCTGAAAACTAACACCCTGCGTTACACCGTAACGATTTGGAAATAACTCTAAATCTGGCACATCCACATTCGCTAAATATCGTTTCCCCACAAAGCCACCAAAATCATTAACTTTGGAGTCCATCCAACCATAAACATCTTGCCAACGTCCTTCTTTAAATACATTAAGGGGATGCCCAGTATAAGACAGGATAGCTTCAACGGTTGCCAAACCTCGCTCTGCTTTATTGCCAGGAGCGATGGCCAAATCTATCGATTGAATAACACTAAATTGATCTTTATAACTATCAATAACAGCTGAAGACAAACCAGGAACAGAGCTCGCGCCACTGACCACAAGCACTCCATTTTCTTTCGCTTGATTATCTAAGGTTGTAATATCACAGACAAATCGTCGATCATCGGCTAAATCAATATAATGAGATCCACACTCAATACATGCTTTAGGCACACGGTAATCTTGGCCTTGAAAAGGTCCACTGGTATGAATAACAAGAAAAGGGGTAACGCTCGCTAATTGTTCTTTAAAAGAATCTGCGGATATATCGATTACTAAAGGTGATAACTTAGCAATCGAAGTAGTATTTAATTTTTCGATTAATGCCAAGGACTTGCTTAAATTTCTACCCGCAATGAGTATGTTGATACTCTCTATACCAGCAAGGTTTTCAACAATTCGTTTACCAAAATTACCATACCCACCGAGGACTACTACATTTAACATCCGTTTAATTCCTTACATGGAATATCAGAGCCGACATGGCCAAACGCATCATGCCTAACCCATAAATATTTTTCTATAACTCAATATTCTTTTTAATATAAACGTTATCGAAAAAAAAGATTAATAAAATACGTATTATATTCAATGCCTTTCATTATTTCGTGTAATTTAACACCAATATTAAGACGGTACAAGATGGACTAAATATCATTGGTCAAATATATTTATAATCATAAATATTAGACGACAAACGTATGTCGTTGACGTTAGATGAAATTGATTTCATCCGATTGGAGTTTTGCTAAATAATCTATATTTTAAATATAATCTGATCAGATTATTAATCACAATGACATGGTCTACGCTATGAAGAGACTACTTAGTCATTTGTTGATGCATAGCTCTAACTGAAGTAACGAGTACATCTTTTGACAACTTATTAGCTTTTTCAACTGTGGCAGCGAAATCGCTGTTATCGATAAGAATTACTAACTTAATTAAAATCTAGCTATTTAATAGAAATTTCATACTGGTCCAAAATCAGTCTTAAACGCTAAATATGCCCCCTCAACTTCAGCCACAAAATACCAAGGTATTCGTGAATCGCCACTTCAGTTTTCTTGATGTTTAGCGCGTTAAATTTTAGTTCTTGCGAACGATTGGCTCGTGATTTGACATAATAATTCGCGGGCGCAGCAATGGGAAATAGCCCTTGGTGGTTGAATATAGCCATGGCTCGATACATATGAGTGGCCGAAGTGACTAGCGCAAATCGTTCATCGCCGATTATATTTTTTATTTTCAGCGCCTCTTCATAAGTATCTCTTGGCTCAGGTTCAATAATGATATTTTCACTTGGAATACCAAGGGCTAATGCGACATTAGCCACGGCATGAGCGTTCGAAACCACGTCGATATCACCCCAACCAGAGAACACTAATTTAGCGTGTTTATTAGCGTTATAAATACGAATCCCTTCGACTAATCGCGCTAATGATGTGGAATTGATATGCCCTGTGGCAGGCAGCCTAGGATCGCTAACATGACCATTGCCTAATACGACAATGTATTGCACCTCACTGCTTTGAATATCTAATGGCTCAAAGGAGTTTTCTAAGGGTTTGGTAATTAAATCCGCCGTAGGCGTAAAACTCACGAAAGCAATCAGTAGACCACTTAACGTTATTAATACCTTTCCCGCTCGCTTATGTCGACTCAGCCAAAGTAAGAACAGGCCGACAAAGATTAAAAATAACGCCATAGGAATAGGCAGCAGCATCGCCGACACAATCTTCTTAAACATGAACATGACTTGGTTACCTGTGTCAATTTTTTCAGATATTATACACAGCAATATAAGAAATATCAGTCGTTTAAGAATTCATCACTTATAGAATAAAAATTAAAGATAAGCATTCATAAAATAACGCTGGTAAAGAAAGTAGTCAGCTAGCCTAGTTAAGCTTACTTCTAATTAGGTAGTTTAATGCAAAAATGTAACACTAAAGATTAATCATTAAGCAGTAAAACTAACTATTACAAGTTAAGCCATAAACTATCAATAACAATTTCATGGCTACCTTGCGAAGCGATTGTGCAGGCATTGCTTATGCGATATTTTCACGCAAATACCACTTTTTTGCTGATGGTGTATTTAATATTATTAGTATTCCAACATATAATAATCCTTCAGCTGTATAAGCATAAAATGCATCCCTTAGGCCGTCATCTAAATAGTCCGAAGTATTATATCCAATGATAATAAGGCCAACTAAAAATACACTTAATCGAATGTCTTGTTTCTTGACTCCCAAGTCCCACGAAATCCAACCTATAATTAATAACCAAAACAGATCCATCATATAGAAATAAGGAATGATTGGTCCATCATAGGTATAAAGTTTAATGTCTAAATAAGTCCCTGTAGCTGACATTAAGACAGATAAAAACAAAAGAAATAAAGTGAGTTTTATTGTTTGAGGCACTTATTAAGTCCTTTAGCATAACGAGACTGTAGAATTAATCATTCCAGATAAACTGCCATTTATTTACCTAGAATAAATTTCACAGTAAAAAAATATAATTAATATTCAATGTATTTTAACGTTTCGTATTATGGAACGGTAATTTATCACCAATATTTAGACGACACAAGATCGACAAAAAATCATTAATATAGAGATTTAAAGCCGGAAAGATTAGATCATAGAGAGAGAGATTTGAGGCTGACTATATTTGAATTACTCGCTCCGCTGATGCTTCATTGGTTAATTTGTTCTGACCCGATTACTTCCATAAAAATCCAGCCTAACTGAATTTCTTCAGCGTGCCCAAAAAACAAAGGAAAACATAGATGTGTCTGTACTTTGACGGCACAGTTAAGTTCAGATAAGCTTGTTTAGCTAGCTTCAATAGTGGCGTTTTTAACACGAACCATTATACAAGGATTGTTTAATGGTGATACTAAGACTAAAAGGATTTAACCATGAACAATTCAATTACATTTTTCGTAAAGTTTTTTGACGATGAAGAACATGCTGATAACTTTATCAAAGGAAGTATCTTTTCAAATAGATTTTCACACTTTAAGAAACTCGAAGCCCAAGTCTATATCCCCCATAGCCTTCAACCTGTTATAAACAAAAACGATGCAACTCCCATTAAAAGGAACTGGCAAGATTACATAAACGTATTTTGCATCTTCGCCGGACGCGATGGTGAGATTGAAATTCCGCAAGAGTGTCAAAAACTAGGTAAGTTTGCGGTTGTTATAAACAATATTGGTGAGTTCTTCGATCGCATCCATAGCAGCATTAGATTTAACGACTATCGTATGACGAGAAGCTTGGTCGAATATTTTGACCCCGCAACAGCCCCCGCAGCAAATGAATCTATCTTTAGAAAAAGACACGATTTCGATTATCAAAACGAATATCGCTTTGCCATTAGCACAGGAATTGCTGGCACCGAACCTGTCATTCTAGATATTGGGGATATAAGTGATATATCAACAAAATGTGAAAATTTCTGCGTTATAGAATCCTATATAAAAGTAATCTAAACCATTCGACTTTCAGATTTATTTACTGCGCTAGAAGGCACGCAAGGTACGTTTTTCGCCCTTGCAGCCTTTGTTAGTACTGACTTTCTTGTTGTATTCAGACCCCTTGGAGGATCTTTAATTAGTCATTATGAAAGCATAATGCAATGCCACTGAGTAAAATGCTTACCTAACAATGACTACTTACCGATATCGTTCGTCAAAACGTATACACATTACGCCGTTTTGTTTATTTATTGCTATTACTCTTCCTATTATAATTTTGTCATCAAAAATAGTACAAAATATTAATTGGAGAATATCATGACACTTACATATCAATCTGAAATAAGCCACAAATCTCACTCTCCGTTTGGAAAGGAAGGATGGACACCAGAGAATTTACCGTCTCTAAAAAATAAAAACTACTTAATTACTGGTGCCAATACTGGCGCTGGATTTGAAGCAACTAAAACGCTTATTAGTAAAGGTGCTAGTGTGATCATGCTAATCAACAGGGTCATAATCAACAGGGTCAGAGTTAATGATTAACGAATCAATGACTCTGAACCCCATTGATTTTCGTTTATATATTTACCCCCCCATCCCAGGAGGAAGAATGTCAAACTTTGGTACATCGTTAGGGAAAGTTGCCCATGATGGTGCTGAAGATGCGTAGATTGACATCTTAGGAGTGAACTTATTATTTTTTAGTAAAGTTGCTGATACAGAGTAAAAATTCCCCGCTGTTATCTCAGCGCATAAAGCTGTGCTACAAATGCCACAAAATTGATAATTTACCTCATTTCCTGAATCGCCAGCACGTGTATACGATGAAGGTGTGCCTTTTGTAAATTTAAAATTATCTGTTGATACCCAAAGCCCAAACCATTTATCTGAGCCAGTGAGCGCTTGACACTCTTTGCAATAACAAAAAATAGAATTAATCGGATTGTTATCAAAGCAAAATTCAATGTCGCCACAGCGACAGCTTCCAATGTGTTCTTCCATGTTATCTCCGATCTGGTAAGTGCATAACGTTCATAGGGTAAATAATATTCATATCTAATTTCCTTTCCTAAAATGAGACTTCATCTTAGAGTGGATTTTATATATGATAAAGGACATATAAAGAACGAAAAGACTCAGCTTAATGCCCTATACAAAAGCTCACAAAAATAAAACCCGCGAAACAATCCTTGATAGCTCCTTCCTACTATTCTCAAAAAAAGGTTTTGAAGGCGTTACAATCGATGATTTGATGAATAACTGTGGACTTACTCGAGGCGCTTTTTATGCGCATTTCACGAGTAAAGCAGAACTTTACCGTGAGGCATTAAAATTTAGAGCCAGCAGCACTAAACTTGCCAACCTGAAGCCAGAGGGCACATCTAATAAACAGTGGTTGTCTTTGCTGCTAAATACATACCTAAGCTTTGAACATGTTAAAGGGGAGCGCTCTTTGTCTTGTCCATTAGCATTCTTGGCTACAGACATCAATATGCAAGATAGCGCAATAAAAACAGCTTATACCGATGTTTACTATGGTATGAATACAGCAATTATGGAGTATGCGAGTAGCTATACCGACTGTGACGAACAAGATATTTTATCAGTAACAGCAATGATGATTGGCGCTGTCGCCATAGCCAGAACGCTTCAGAATCAAGATTCGATTCAGAGTCTATTAGCAGCATGCCGACGAGAAGCAGGTGTAAAATTGGGTGGAATATAACGAGGCTGTAGAATTAATCGTTTACGATCTCATTGAAGGGACATATATGGACGCTCCGTTAATTAACTAAGACTCAAACCTAGTTTGGCGCATTAACGCCGACTGCGCGAGCGTCCATCTCATCAGTAACAAAAAAGTTAAACCATTAAATATCAATAACAATTTCATGGCCAATTTCAATCGCCGTAAAGCCCTAATTTACATTATAAAGTATCAATATAAATCAGGCCTCCGGCGCAGATCCGTACGTGCGCTACTAACGCATACGGCTCCTACATTGAGTCAAAGGGTGAAGCGTTGGTTTGGGTACGGATGTCGATTACGAGTGTGTGGAATAAATATCCAA
>Ga0209395_1002676_pt1 | contig 22908 bp, 25 predicted proteins | sample GOMGulsemesocosm_3_FD_184635 | JGI IMG/M metagenome (GOLD analysis project Ga0209395, IMG submission 184635) | Methane-oxidizing microbial communities from mesocosms in the Gulf of Mexico - GOM9D Gulf of Mexico (SPAdes) (version 2) | ecosystem: Environmental > Aquatic > Marine > Cold seeps... | reverse complement strand
AGGACTGGAGGGATTGACCTCGCAAAAGTATGTAGTACTGGGCGATGGGCAGATACGCCAGTAATTATGCATAGAGTTAAATATCGATACAGGGCTCGCAGTTAACATGTATGTATTTATGGGCGGAACATTTGATCCCATCCACTGCGGGCATCTACAGGGGGCGAGACAAGTTAGTCAGTTGCTCAGTAGTGATAGTATCTACTTGCTTCCCGCCAAAGTACCTGTGCATAAAACGGCACCGCAAGTGAGTACCGCTGCGCGGATCGCTATGCTTGAGATAGCTATAGCCCCCTTTCCAGAGATTCATCTCGATCTGCGTGAAGTGCACTCTGCTACTGAGTCTTATACCATCGATACTTTAAAACAGTTGCGTGCAGAACTTGGCGAGCAACATCCGCTGATAATGGTGATAGGGATGGACTCTTTCACAACGCTGCCCGACTGGCGTGGTTATAAGCAATTTTTGAGCTTGTGTCATATCATTGTCTTGCAGCGGCCAAGCTATCAATTGGTCCAGAGCCCAGAACACCATACACTCATGCAGCAGCGAATTGACAATAGCGATGAATTAAAGACTAGCAGCGCCGGAAAACTGTTGTTTTTTCAACAGCCACCGCTGAATATTTCAGCGAGCGAAATCCGTCTCCAGTTACAAAAAAGTTTAACCCCCGAGTTACTGCCCAGCGCAGTGGCTGATTATATAAAACAGCATCAGTTGTACAGCTCGATGCTAGCAGCAACTTAAAGTCGATCTGATTTTGAGTAAAATTTTAAATCAAGGTATAGAAAGAAATGCAAAACGAAAAAGTAATTGAGTTAGTAGTCGCCGCCCTGGAAGATCTTAAAGGCAAAGACATTGAAATTATCGATGTGCAAGGTAAATCCAGTGTTACTGACTTTATGGTGCTCTGCAGCGGAACTTCTAAGAAGCATGTGATGTCTATCGCTGGTAATTTGGAAGATCAGCTTAAACAGCAGGCGGTAATGCCAATCAGCACTGAAGGTCATCACGTAGGTGACTGGGCTATTGTTGATCTGTCAGATGTTGTTGTGCATATTTTAACCGCTGATGCCCGCGAGTTATACGATTTGGAAAAGCTGTGGCGTTTTGATATGAAACCTGAAGCTATCATTGAAGAGAGTGCTCAATAGATTTCTTAGAATGCGTCTAGTGAGGCTCAACAATGAAAATTAAGCTGTTAGCTGTAGGCGGTAAGATGCCCGCTTGGGTAACGACAGGCTTTAATGAGTACAACAAGCGGATGCCAGGGGAGATGAGTGTCGAGTTAATCGAGATTCCCCTTGGTCATCGCGGCAAAGGTGCGGATTTGGCCAGGGCCATCAAGCGAGAGGGTGATGCAATGTTAGCGCTGATCCCCGCGACTGATTGGGTCGTAGCGCTGGAGGTGACAGGTAAAACCTGGTCGACGGAACAGCTGGCTGGGCAGATGGAGAAATGGCAGATGAATGGCAGCAACCTCTGCTTGTTGATCGGCGGTCCCGATGGTCTGGATCCTAGGTGTAGTGCCAGATCAGACCAGAAGTGGTCGCTGTCGGCACTGACTCTTCCCCATCCAATGGTACGGATACTATTATCCGAGCAACTATATCGAGCCTGGACAGTGATTCAAGGCCACCCTTACCACAAATAGGTTTTATGTCCGGATACGCGCGTTTTAAAGATCATCCCCAAGAGAGAAGAACTTTCCAGTTTCGAGCCCTGATGGCCTTTGTGTTGGTTTTAATTGCCATGGGTGCGCTTGTGTCGCGGATGTATGTTCTGCAGGTAGTGGATAATGATCGCTACTCGGCTATCTCCGACAAAAACCGCATCCAGCTCAAGCCGGAAAAGCCGACACGTGGGTTGATCTTTGACCGCTCCGGAGTCCTGATCGCCGATAATAAGCCCAGTTACTCAGTCACTGTGCTTAAAGAGGAAATGGCCGGAGAGCTGCAGCAGATTGTCGCCCAGGTCGGGGATATCATTGATCTGAGCGCCAGGGACTTAGAACGCTTTAACAAGCGCCTGGAAAGACGCAGGCGACCCTATGAATCTGTGATGCTCCGATCCCGGTTGACCCCACAAGAAATAGCCAAGCTGTCAGTGAACTACCACAGACTGCCAGGAATCCGGGTGGAGGCAGATTTGATTCGATTCTACCCTTACGGCGAAACATTAGTACATGCGATGGGTTATGTGGGGAGAATTAACGAGCGCGAGCTAAAGCGGGTCGACGAGAAAAATTACTCTGCAACCAACTATATAGGCAAACTGGGGATTGAAAAATTCTACGAGAGTGAGCTGCACGGTACTGTAGGGATGCGTAAAGTCGAAACTAATGCGCGCGGTCGGGTGATGCGGGTGTTGGAAAATATTGAACCTGTACCGGGTAAAGATCTGCAGTTGACTATAGATTTACCCCTGCAGCAAATCACCGAAAAATTACTGCAAAATGAAAAGGCTTCAGTGGTCGCCATAGACCCAAGGACCGGCGGCATCCTGGCGCTGGTTTCTACTCCAGGATATGATCCAAATTTATTTGTCACTGGTATCTCCAACAAAGCTTACAATGCATTGCGAGAGTCGCCGGATCTACCATTGTTTAATCGGGCTATTCGCGGCGGTTATCCACCGGGTTCCACCATTAAGCCTATTACCGCGCTGGCGGCTATTGATAGTGGTGCTGTTCCAGTGGATTACACTGTCTATGATCCGGGTTGGTACACTATTGCCGATGATAGGTATCAACGTAAGTATCGGGACTGGAAGCGCAGCGGTCACGGTAATGTAAATTTAAATCTGGCTCTGGCACAATCTTGCGATGTTTGGTTTTACGATGCAGGACACAAAACCGGGGTCGATAACATCTCTCACTACATGGATATGTTCGGTCTAGGTAAAGTCACCAGTTTGGATTTGCCCGAGGCAATAGCGGCAGTTTTACCGACGAAAAGTTGGAAGAAACGCCGTTATAAGCAATCCTGGTATCCCGGTGATTCCCTGAATTTGAGTATTGGTCAGGGCTACTTAGTGACTACTCCACTACAGCTGGCAACGACGGCAATGCTACTGGCAAATCGCGGTGTCTGGCGCCAACCTAAGTTGTTAATGGGCTTTCGTGAAGTTGGTAGTAAGGGAGAGGTGTTATTAACCCAGCCAGATACGCAGGGGAGTAACCCCAAGCCAGATAATATACAGCTAAAAGATCCGGCTCTTTGGGATGCAGTGATTGCGGGAATGACAGAAGTTATGCATGGCAAGCGTGGTACTGCACGTAAAGTGGGAGGCGATGCTCCCTACCTGATTGCAGGAAAAACGGGTACCGCGCAGGTAGTAGGTATCAAACAAGGCGAGCGCTACGATGCGAGTAAGCTTCTTAAAAAGCATCGAGATCACGCCTTATTCATCGCATTTGCACCTGTGGATGATCCAAAAATTGCGATTGCCGTAGTGGTTGAAAACGGCGGTAAGCTCGGCGGAGGTGGGTCAAGTACCGCCGCGCCACTTGCCAGGAAAATTCTCGATGCCTACTTACTAGGTGTGGATCCACAACAGCAGTGGGGTGGTGAAATTCTATGAGTAAAGACTTTTCCCGCTCAATGCAAAATTCCAGTTCGCATTTACGGCGCAAGCCTGGCATCTGGAGTTATACCCATTTAGATGCGCCGCTGCTGATTTTATTATTGATGTTGTGTGCCTTTGGCCTGTTTGTTTTATACAGTGCCTCAGCACAGGACTCAGGTTATGTAATGAAACAGGCTGTGCGCATGGGAGTAGGTTTCGTGGCCATGCTGGTGGTCGCACAAATCAGCCCTGGATTACTCGAGCGCTGGGCACCTTGGGTGTACGCGGGCGGTGTGATTTTACTTGTTTGCGTGCTGTTGTTTGGTGTGGGTGCAAAAGGTGCGCAGCGCTGGCTGGCACTGCCGGGGATTCGGATTCAGCCCTCGGAGATTATTAAAGTAGTACTGCCGCTGACAGTGGCGTTTTGTCTGGCGGGAAGGCCCTTGCCGCCCACTTTGAAACAGTGTTGTATCGCGCTGCTGCTGATTGCCCTGCCGACATTGTTAATCATGAAACAGCCGGATTTAGGCACATCACTGGTGATTGCCTCCTCAGGTATTTTTGTGCTGTTGTTCTCCGGGATTCGCTGGCGCTATATTTTTCTGTCACTGGCAGCTGCCACGGCATGTCTGCCGGTGCTATGGATGACAATGAAAGAATATCAAAAGCAGCGCGTCATGACCTTTCTGGACCCAGAGAGTGATCCCCTGGGGTCGGGGTGGAATATTATCCAATCGAAAACGGCTATAGGCTCAGGCGGCTTTTCCGGAAAAGGGTGGCTTGAGGGGACTCAATCCCAGCTCAATTTTCTACCTGAGTCGCACACTGACTTTATCATTGCAGTATTGGCTGAAGAGCAGGGGTTGTTAGGAGTGATGGCGCTGATCACTCTTTATTTGTTGATCATTGCCCGGGGATTGTGGATGGCGGCTCAGGTAAGCGATAGTTTTGGTCGATTGATATGCGGTAGTATTATCCTGACTTTTTTTGTATTTATTTTTGTCAATATTGGTATGGTAAGTGGCATTTTACCGGTGGTTGGGCTGCCGCTGCCGATGATGAGCTATGGGGGTACTTCAATAGTGACTTTGATGATGGGTTTCGGGGTTATTATGTCGGTACATACACATAGGAACGTGGTGATATAGGTGTGCGCAAGCGCTATCTTGGATCAAATAAAAAGCAGTATTGAGATATAAATAGCTATTTGGGAGCTATAAGAAATATGAGCATTAAAAGAGTTTTAAACTGTTGCCTGCTGTTGATAGTGGTTTACTCTCAGGGAAGTTATGCAGCTGATTATTCGCAGCACCCGCTGGCACAAAAGTGGCTGCAGGAAATGTTGGACGAAGGCTTTACTAAAGAGTACTTAACTAAAGTTTTAGGCACTGCCAAACGCAAAGATTCAATTCTCAAAGCGATGGCTAGGCCAGCGGAAGCGCGCAAGACCTGGGAGCAGTATCGCTCCGGGTTTATCCGCACTAAGGGGATTCAAAACGGTAATAAGTTTTGGAAAAAACACGCCCCGGCACTGGCCAGAGCAGAGCGTGAATTTGGTGTTCCGGCACAAATGATCGTCTCAATTATTGGAGTCGAGACACGCTACGGTAAAGTAACTGGCAATTATAGAGTTATAGATGCGTTGTCGACCATAGCCTTTGATAACCCGCGCAGAGGAGAATACTTTCGCAATCAACTTAAAGAGTTTCTACTGTTGTGTCGCGAGGAGAGACTGTCCTTTAGTGAGATTAAAGGCTCCTACGCCGGGGCCATGGGGATAGGCCAATTCCTTCCCTCAAGTTTTAGGAAGTATGCGATTGACTACGACGGTGATGGGAAAAAAGACATCTGGAAAAATCCTGTTGATGCAATAGGCAGTGTTGCTAATTACTTTGCTGAACACGGCTGGTTAAAAGATCAACCTGTGGTTATTAGTGCTAAAGTGTCGCAAGAAATAGATAAAGAATGGTATAACAATGGTTTAGATCTTAAAGTGACTTTGCAGCAGTGGCGGAGTCGGTCTATAAGTGGTGCAGAACAGTTGCAACAGCAGCAGAAGGCCACTTTGATGAAATTGATCTATGACGATAAAGATCAGTATTGGTTTGGACTGCAGAACTTTTATGTCATCACAAGGTATAATCGCAGCCGCTTTTATGCGATGGCGGTCTTTCAGTTGAGTGAGCTGATAAAAGCTGAAAACAAGTTAAGTTAAAGGAATATATGAATAATTATAAATACTTCCGCAATCTGCTCGGTTTGCTGCTGGTAACAATGTTGGTTGCAGGTTGTGCCAATAAAGGTGCACAGAGCACCGCCAAAAAAACCAATGAAGGGCGCTACAAAGTCACAAAAGACTACGGTCCTGATACCAACGTAGATGTCTCACACGTGGTAGATGCTGTGCCAAAAGTAGAAACTCGTAGCCGCGGAGGTAACAAGAGTCAATATGAAGTATTTGGCAAAACATATTCAGTGATGAAGTCATCGCTGGGTTATAAAGCGCGTGGCGGGGCTTCATGGTACGGTAAAAAGTTTCACGGCTACCTGACTGCGAACGGCGATAAATATGATATGTATGGGATGAGTGCAGCGCACAGATCTCTGCCGTTACCGACCTATGTAAAAGTCACTAATTTGGCCAACAATAAACAAGTTATTGTCAGAGTCAATGATCGGGGGCCATTCCATCAGGGGCGGGTAATCGATTTATCTTATGCCGCTGCATCAAAATTGGATATGTTAAACAGTGGTACCGCTCAGGTAGAAGTCGAAGCGATCAATCCTCTTACTTGGAAGTCGGGTAATGACTTAAATGCCACTCAAGTTGCCAAGGGCAAAACAGCTCAGAGCAACGAGAAGCAACAACTGGTTTTCAAACCGGCAAAATTGTCGGTAGTCGAGGGTAATACTGTAACAGCACCTGCCGAGCAGCCGATAGTGGCTCAAAGTGGTGCTGCTAACTTGGCCAATTCGGTGCAGCCAAAACTTCCAGAAACAGCTAAGAAATCGCTGCGTACGGATAAATATCTAGGCATTCACTATGTGCAAGTGGGAGTGTATTCGACAGAACAAGCAGCACATGCTGTAACCCTAAAAGTAAATGATCTGGGGCTGCCGGTTCTTATTAGTGAAATACAAAAACAACAGCGCAAGCTATACAAAGTGATTCTCGGGCCAATGAAGAGTCGTATGCGCACAGAGCAGTTGAAGATGATACTGGCTGATAGAAGTTTTGCCGGTGCTCATTTGATCGATTTGCCGAAATAAACTACAGCCAACAAACGACGGGCAGACTGGCGGCTATTAATCAATATTATGGTCAGTTGCAGTGGTTGAATAGCCCGTCCAAACACCAAATTTAAAGTTTAGCAGTTGCGCATGTTCAAAGGTGCGCGTTTGATTAGATAAGGAGTCATTGTGACGCGCTTAATTAAAAAGAACATTGTTCGCAGTTTTGTAATGTTCGCAGCCATCGCTACTACGTTCGGTAGTCAAGGTGCACAGTTAATACCTGCAGCACCGAAAATAGCGGCTACCAGCTACATTATTATGGATGCGGATACCGGCAAAGTCATTGCCGAGAAAAAGGCCAATCAACAGTTCCCGCCCGCTAGTTTGACTAAAATGATGACCAGTTATATTGCTGAGTATGAACTGACCAAAGGCAACATCAGTTTAGATGATCAAGTGTTAGTAAGCGAGAAGGCATGGAGAACCAAAGGTTCGAGAATGTTTATCAAAGAGGGGACTCAGGTAAAGTTGGAGGAACTGCTCAACGGTATTATCATTCAATCGGGCAATGATGCGTCGGTAGCTATGGCTGAATACATAGCGGGAAGCGAAACGGCATTTGCCAGCCTGATGAACCAGCATGCAAAGTTGTTGGGCATGGATAATACTAAATTCTCAAACGCTACTGGACTGCCTAGTGAAGATCATTATTCATCTCCCTTTGATTTGGCGTTGTTGGCCCAGGCCATTATCCAGAAGTATCCACAGCACTACGGTATTTACTCCGAGAAGGAATATACCTATAACAATATACGCCAGCCAAATCGCAATAAACTACTCTGGAGCGACAAGACGGTTGACGGTCTAAAAACCGGTTACACCGACGCGGCTGGTTACTGTCTGGTTGCTTCTGCCAAGCGTGATGGTATGCGTTTAATTACTGTGGTCTTAGGGACTAAAAGTGAAGATGCCAGAGCCAGGGAATCGCAGAAGCTGCTGGCCTATGGATTTCGTTTCTTTCGAACCCACAAGCTCTATGAAGCCAATCAACAGCTTTCATTGATTAAAGTCTGGGGCGGCAGTGAATCTCAAGTCGCACTGGGATTGGCTGAACCTCTTGCAGTAACTATCCCCCGCGGTCAGGCAAAGGGGCTGAAAGCGACTATGGATATCAATGATGAAGTAACAGCGCCTGTCGTCGCCGGACAAGCTTACGGTGTGGTGAGAATTACCTTGGATGGGAAAGATGTTGCTACAGTACCGCTGGTGGCTTTAAATGCAGTACAGGAAGGTGGTTTCTTTAAGAAGATCTGGGACAGCGTCCTGCTCTTCTTCATTGATTTGATGTGAAAATAGCTGCCTGCTCAGCTGCTAGCTTTTCAATAGTCGCTGGTTAGTACAGAGGCTGGAATTGGTTATGGATAAGGTCTATCTCAACGGGGAATATATTAGCGCTGATCAAGCTAAGGTTTCTGTGTTTGATCGAGGCTTCTTGTTTGCCGACAGTGTCTATGAAGTCATCCCTTACTATCACGGGAAGAGCTTTCAGATGGATTTGCATCTGCAGCGCCTGCAACAGAGTTTGAGCGCGCTTAACATTATAGCTGAACACGACTGGGAGCAAGTTACCGATCAGCTGGTGGTCCTTAATGGTGCGGGTAACTTGTCGGTTTATCTGCAAGTCACCCGAGGGGCTGGCGATAAACGCACTCACTCTATAGATACCGATATGCGGCCAACAGTTTTTGCCTGCACTAATCCCATTGAAAACAGTTACAGTGCCCCCGTTGACTCAGTCGCCGGCATTAAAGTGATCGTCTGTGAAGATTTGCGTTGGCACCGCTGCGATATTAAATCCAATAGTTTGCTGCCAAATATATTGGTGATGGAACAGGCACGTTTACAGGGTGCTCAAGAAGCGTTGTTACAGCGCAATGATACTCTATTAGAAGGTGCCAGTTCTAACCTGCTGATAGTCGAAGGTGCAACACTAATAGCCCCCATCAGTGAGCATGCCATACTGGCCGGTACTACCAGCAGCTTAGTGCGCCAGTTAGCTGTAGAAAACGGTATTCAATATCTACAGCAAAGCATTAGTTATAGGCGCTTGTTGGCAGCAGATGAAGTGTGGATAAGTAGCTCTACCCGTGGCTTATTGCCGGTATTGAAAATTGATCAGCATGTACTGGGCTCTGGTGCTAAAGGCGCTATGTGGCGTCGTATGTATCAGTTACTGGCAGCACAACAGCGGATGCTCTTCGAGAGCTGACCTCTATACAAAAGTGTTGTCTGCTAGGCAGGCATCGCCCAGTCTTGTAAACTTGCTAGGATATGCTGTAAATTGCTGTTTCATCGCTGTAATTACAATAAGTGAATCTCTGCTTGAGAGCGTGTATAATGCACAACACTTCAGTTTACAAAAAATGATATAGCAATGAATAAAGTAGCATCGGTTAAAAACTCCAAAGATCCACAGCCTCCTAAAATAGAATTCCCCTGTGCAGATTATCCCATCAAAGTCATCGGCCACAACACCAGTGAATTTAAGGACTATGTACTGCAAGTGATGGCTAAATACGACCAGCATTTAGACTTGAAAAGAGTCACACATCAAGACTCTAAAAACGGTAAGTTTCGCTCCGTGCGCATGTATATGACAGCCCAAAGTGAACAACAACTTATTGATTTAAACGCAGAGTTTAAAGCCTCTGGTAAAGTGGTTACCGTATTGTAAATGACTGCTAACAGTAAATTAATTGTCCGCCGTCTGGGGTTACAGCCCTACCAGCCAACCTGGCGGAAAATGCAGCAATTAACCAACGACAGAGATAGAGACAGCAGCGATGAGATTTGGCTGCTAGAGCACCAGAGTGTATTTACCCAAGGTCAGGCGGGGAAAGCTGAGCACTTGCTAAACCCCGGAGATATTCCAGTGGTACAAGTCGATCGTGGCGGTCAGGTCACCTATCATGGGCCGGGCCAGCTGATCATGTATTTACTGTTGGATTTGCGCCGCAACAAGTTGGGCGTCAGGGAAGTGGTCACACTGATGGAGCAGGGGATCATAGATTTGCTGCAACACTATGGTGTCAATGCCTATGCTAAAAGTGACGCCCCGGGTGTGTATGTGGATCAGAGTAAGATAGCCTCTCTGGGGTTAAGGGTTAGAAGGGGTTGTAGTTTCCATGGCTTGGCACTTAATTTAAATGTCGATACTGAGCCTTTTTTGCGTATTAACCCCTGTGGTTATGCGGGTATGCAAATGAGTAACTTGAGTGACTATGTCAGCAATTTGGACAATCGACAAGCGGCGTCCTTGCTGGCTGATTACATGATAGAGAAAATTGGTTACGAAGATATTAGTTACACTACAGAATTTAATTGAGTGATCTTATGATAGAAATAAAAGACCTTACTAATCAGCGGACCCGGCCAAAAGGCAAGCGCCTCGACCAGGGAGTGAAATTGCGTGGTGCCGATAAAATGGCGCGTATTCCAATCAGAATCCTGCCGACAGAAAAGGCTGATATGCTGAAGAAGCCACCTTGGTTAAGAGTGCGTATGGGGAGTAACGCTGAAGTCAAAAGAATTAAGGCCAAGCTGCGCGAGCACAATCTATCTTCTGTCTGCGAAGAGGCGAGTTGCCCGAACATCGGTGAGTGTTTTAGTAAAGGCACTGCGACTTTCATGATTATGGGCGATATTTGTACCAGGCGCTGCCCTTTTTGCGATGTGGCGCACGGCAGACCCAATCCACTGAATGAAAATGAACCCCGTGAATTGGCGGAAGCTATCACTGAGATGGGGCTGAAATATGTGGTTATTACTTCTGTAGATCGCGATGACTTGCGCGATGGCGGTGCTCAGCATATAGCCAATTGCATTATTGAGACCCGTAAACGCTCTAAGACTTTGCAGATAGAGACCTTAGTGCCAGATTTTCGCGGCCGTATGGATATCGCTATTGAGCTGCTGTCAAAGTACCCTCCCGATGTGTTTAACCACAACATGGAGACAGTGGAGCGCTTATTTAAAAAGGTTAATCCAGGTTCGAGCTATAAGGGGTCGCTGGAATTATTACGCCGCTACAAAGAAGCCATGCCGAATATACGTACTAAATCGGGAATCATTGTAGGCGTTGGTGAGACCAATGAAGAAATTATCCAAGTGCTTAAAGATTTACGGGCGCACAATGTAAATATGGTTACATTGGGGCAATATCTACAGCCGAGCAGAGATCATTTGCCTGTTGATAGGTTTGTTACTCCCGCTGAGTTCGATGAATTCGCACGTGTTGCCAAAGAGTTGGGTTTTGATCATGTTGCCAGTGGGCCTTTAGTGCGCTCGTCTTACCATGCAGATTTGCAGGCTTCAGGAGTATCGATCGGCTGAATTTGTTGCTAACCCAGCTCTGCTAAGAGCTGGGATTGAGGCCAGTCAAATAGCCAGCTGAATTACGAGCGTTGTAGTTGGCTCATCTCTATAGCGATCTGCGCACCGAGTGCAGCGTTGTTATAAACGAGCTCGATATTGGCCTGTAAACTTTTTCCTGCAGTGACTTCTGCGATACGTGCCAGTAAAAATGGGGTGCTTTGTTTACCAAACACTCCCTGTTGTTGCATATCAATCAGCGCTTGATCGATGGTCTTGCCGATCACAGCGGCGTCCATCGAATGCTGGAGTGGAATAGCGTTAGTAACCACAACCCCGCCCTCTAGGCCGAGCTGCCATTTAGTGATGATACTGTGCGCAATCTCTTTGGCGCTATCAAGCTTATAGTCGATATTAAAACCACTTTCTCTGGTATAGAATGCTGGCATTTGATCGCTTTGAAAGCCTATTGTAGGCACTCCGTGTGTCTCCAGGTATTCAAGGGTCAGGCCAATGTCTAAAATTGATTTCACTCCGGCGCAGACAACCGCCACTGAGGTCTTAGCCAGCTCCTGTAGATCGGCCGAGATATCCATAGTGGTTTCTGCATTGCGGTGTACTCCGCCAATACCGCCGGTGGCAAATACCTTGATGCCGGCCATCTGCGCCAAAATCATGGTCGAGGCCACGGTAGTCGCGCCGTCTTTTTTAGCGGCGACGATAAAGGGGATGTCTCGGCGGCTGGTTTTATTGACACTTTGTCCGGCTTTACCTAAGTATTCAATTTGTTGATGGCTTAAGCCAACCACTAGCTGGCCCTGTAAAATGGCGATGGTTGCCGGTATCGCGCCTTGGTCGCGAATGATACGCTCGACATTAAGAGCAGTTTCTACATTTTTAGGGTAGGGCATGCCGTGGGATATAATCGTTGATTCCAAAGCGACTACCGGCTTACCAGATGCTATTGCATCTCTAACTTCGTCACTGACCTGTAAGTGTTTCTCTAGTGCTAGCATGTTTTATCCTTGCCTTATTTGTATGTGCGGGCACTTTAGCCCAATGTCTGTTAAATTTTGCAGTATCAACACAGCTATGGCTGAGGCAAAAGGGTGCTTAAATACGTTTGCCTAAATTGTCTCTGAATAGCTATCGCTGGAGATTAAAATTTGCCTCGTTGAGAGATTTCTCAATCATTGCCACTGATAGTTCGGTATTGATGGTTGCTTTAGTTGCCAGGGCGTAGTTAGCTGCTGCAAGGGCGAAATAAGCGCTTTTTTCTATCTCTATGTCTAACAGTTGGCAGTGGCATAGAGCGGCCATCATGGCGTCTCCTGCGCCGTTGCTGTTGGTGATTTGCAGTGCCGGGAGTTTTACTAACTTCTGCTGTTGCCCGTTGGAGTAGAAGAGTCCCTGCTCACCTAAGCTAATATAGATACATTGCACCCCGCGGCTGTGAAACCAATCAGCGAGTTCGGGCAGTTGCTGAGGATGGCTTATTTTCATGCCTGAGATTTTTTCGGCCTCTAAAAGGTTGGGCTTCAAACTGTGCACAGATTGCAGAAATGGAGTGATTTTTTCTGCCTTGGCAACGGAGACTGTATCGACAAAAAATGTAGTTGCAGTGAGGTTAGAAAAAAGGAATTGCATCAACTGCACGCTAATATTGGTATCTAGTACTATCAGGCTCGCCTGCTTCAGCAGTGGTAGTTGCTTTTGCAATCGCTCTGGCGTTAATTGTTCTAGAATTTTCATGTCGGCTATCGCCAGTTGCATTTCTGCGTCGCTATCTAGGATCGATAGATAACAGGAGGTGCTCTGTCCCGCAATGCTAAGAACCTGGGAGGTGTCAACGCCTGCACTGTTGCTCAGCTCTACCAGTTGTCGACCGCGACTGTCATCTCCGACCGCAGCAATCAAATAACATTTATCGCCGAGTCTGGCTATATTCTCGGCTATATTCCTGGCGACTCCGCCGGGGCTGCTAGTAACAGACCCCGGTGTAGAGCTATTGGCACTGATGCAGGTATCTGGCTTGCCCAATATATCCATATTGGCGCCGCCAATAGCGACACAGAATTTTTTGGGAGCTACTACATAGCCACGACCTTCAATAATACCTTTAGATATCAAGTTGGTAATATGACTGGCGACGGCTGAGCGGCTGATGCCGATAATTTCTGCCAGTTGTGATTGCGAAATAAGTGGGTTGCTTTTAATCGCATTTATTATCTGCTGTTCTCGCTTGGTCATAATCTGGACTTTTGTTAGTTTGTGGACGAAAGTCAATATTAGATCAGAAGTGCTCAGGGGGCAAGGTATAAATTCGCAAATCTGTGCATTGCTACGGAGAAAATAATGCTGCTTCTGAAGTGGCTAGCTACGCTTAGTCGTGATCAACAACTGCCTGAAAATTGTACAAAAAAGACTTCAAACAAGCCGGATTCAGTGTTTTTGTTGGATATTTGCACAATTTCCCTCAGAAAAACAAAATAAATTAACTTTTGTGAATTATTCTGTTGACTCCTGCTGACAAATCGATAAAATCTGCGCCCATCTTCTGGAGGGGTGGCTGAGTGGCCGAAAGCACTGGTCTTGAAAACCAGCGAGTCGAGAGGCTCCCAGGGTTCGAATCCCTGCCCCTCCGCCATTTACGTTTTACCAAGACGTAAATAGCATATGAAGATGATGTGATGTTCCTCGATAGCTCAGTTGGTAGAGCAGTAGACTGTTAATCTATTGGTCGTAGGTTCAAGTCCTACTCGAGGAGCCAGTATTCTGAAAAGGGCCGTTAGCTCAGTTGGTAGAGCAGTTGGCTTTTAACCAATTGGTCGTAGGTTCGAATCCTACACGGCCCACCAGTTTCAGAATAGTAAGATCAGGCAAGGGCCGTTAGCTCAGTTGGTAGAGCAGTTGGCTTTTAACCAATTGGTCGTAGGTTCGAATCCTACACGGCCCACCACTGCCTGCTAGTTTTTGTATTTTATTTCGAAAAAATTACTTAATTACTAATTGAGTAAGAAATTTGGTTGACAGTTAGCTGTAATTAGCTAAAATGTGCCTCCATCTTCGGAGGGGTGGCTGAGTGGCCGAAAGCACTGGTCTTGAAAACCAGCGAGTCGAGAGGCTCCCAGGGTTCGAATCCCTGCCCCTCCGCCATTAGCTGTAAGCAGTTAGTGGTTGGGAAGTTTTAAAATAGTAGTTCCTCGATAGCTCAGTTGGTAGAGCAGTAGACTGTTAATCTATTGGTCGTAGGTTCAAGTCCTACTCGAGGAGCCAGTTTTACTGGAAGGGCCGTTAGCTCAGTTGGTAGAGCAGTTGGCTTTTAACCAATTGGTCGTAGGTTCGAATCCTACACGGCCCACCACTTCCAGTGGATCTTGTGTTTCACCAAAGCAATTCTGCTCTGGTCTCTCTTGTTAAAAACAAACACCCCTGTACTGAAGTCTAAATCATCTGCTTTCTTTGTTTTGGTTGTTATCTTGCGATTTAGTTTTTGCTGTATTCAATAGCCATTACTTCAAAGTAACTCACTGAACCGTCCGGTTTGTGTAGTTCTATCTCATCGCCGAGTTGCTTTTTGAACAGCGCTTTTGCCAGCGGAGAATCCATGCTTACTAATACTCCAGAGCCATCTATTTCATCGGGTCCGATAATGCGGATTTTTCGTTGGCTATTATCTTCAGCTAGCAAGGTTACCCAGGCGCCAAACAAAATAACATTATTGTTTGCCGGGATTTGCTCTATAACGTTAATGTCTTCAAGGCGCTTGGCTAAAAAACGCACCCTTCGGTCGATTTCTCGCAGTAATCTTTTGCCTTCAGTGTACTCAGCGTTGTCTGACCGGTCTCCCTGAGCAGCGGCCTCACGCACTGCCTGTGTTACCATGGGTCGCTTTTCTTTCCATAAATAGCGTAGTTCGGCATTGAGTTTATCGAAGCCGTTCTTGGTAATGTATTTAGAGCTAGTCGGAGCTGGTGCGCGCCATCGTCCCATGTTGCTTGTCCTGTTGGTTGTGTTATCTGGCTAGTTTAATCAGCTGTGGCTAAAAAGGCAGTGTTAGTGGCACAAAGCGAATAAAATAGTTAAGTTTTATAAAGAGCCGCCGATATGCTTTAGACTAACTAAAATAACGCTATTTTGGCTAGCCGATGATTGGCGACTTAATTGTGAAGTGATGATGCAGACACAACAGATACAGCTTGAGCGAATAGATACTTACACTGCTAGCCTGCCTGGAGCGATTCAGGGAGCTAATGGTGCGCAGTTTGCTATGTTGCTGTCCCTCATTACTACCAATCAGGAAATGCCTCCCAGCTTTGCTCTGCCTGCTGCTGCCAAACAGCAATTAGAAGCTCCAGTAGTGCCAGTATACCCTTCAGAGGTAGAAGTAAATAAGCCGCAATTGGTAGAGCGGTTAAACGATTCTATTCACCAACTGCGTTTTGGTGATTTTGCCTTTGTAAATTCCTTTATTGAAACCATGGCAGAAACTCCTCGGCCCTATAAGGGAGCGGTAGATGAATTTGAGAAAGTAGCCCTGATGTCTTCGGGTAAGCTGATGTTAGATCACATTGGTGTGGCACGAGGCTCTGTGAACCTCGCGGCCTAGTTCGTTTTTGTTAGCCCTTCCAGTCGATTAATTGTTTTTCATTGTCTTCCACACGCCACCACTGTTCCCCGCTCTCATCATTTTCCTGGTTATCTTCCCAGCCGGCTTTAATGCAGCGAATTTGTGTTGCCATTTGCTCGGAGGCAAGTAGCGCGCAGTCCAAGTCTGTGTCCCAAGGTGTTGGGTTGCTTTTAAACCACAAACTGCTCCAAGCTTTACCCGAAACTTTCTGCTGCAGCGAAGCGCTTGTGTACTGATCACAAAACTCTAGTTCTAGCTCGCAGGATGTGGCAGTTTGAGTGAGAACTTGCACGCTATCACATACTTGCTCTAGCCATTGGATGACCTGTTCTGAGCTGCGGCTTTTGATGTATATCTCTAAATCTGGATGGCGAAGATCTGACATGAAAAAATTCCAATCTGCTCAACTGACTAGCCTTATAGGTCACTAATGTGTTGAGATTTTGATAGTTGCTGGTGGTTGTGATAATTGTCTTAAGGATAGCAATTTAACTATTCATTGTCTGTATAGTCTGTAGCTAATCGCTCGTAAATATTATCAGCTAGAGGTTGTAAGTTGCCAATGCCGTGACTGTTAAACCTAAGCATCAGGGAGTTGTGCCCGCAAACCAAATGCCGGAACCATTCTTATGATCGGTAACATGCTTTCAATTTATATCTATTGAGCTTATTAATAGTGCAGTGGTTGGAGAATGTTATGCATTTTCACTGGCAATATAGTCGTCATACAAGCCTGAATCTAGCAGTAGCTATATAGGTAGCAAGTAAGTGGGGTTCTGTCGCATCTTCCCATGGCAAGTGCTAGAATTGCCGCTAATTTATATTTAAGGGACTGGATGATGAAAAAAGGTTTGTGGGTTGTTGCTATCGGGGCTGTAGTCGGAGCCGGTTACCTGGCGGGTGTGGCACTTACCGGGCAGCAAGTGGATGAGCAGTTTGCGCGCGAAGTTGCAGCGGCACAAGAGCATTATCGCGGTGTGGCAATGGTGTCCTCAAGCGCTAAATCGTCAACTTTTTCATCGGCTAATACTCTGACCATTGAATATTTAGATTTACCAGAATCGGTCGTTTCCTGGGCGGGCACTAACACTGTCAATTTAGATGTCAATTTCCAGCACGGCTTCCTGAGTAGTCAAAGTGTGATGCAGTTATCGCCCGGCAGCTTGTTGGATAAACTGAAGAGTTACCAGGTGAACGCTCAGATAACACCACTGGTTTTCAACAGTGAGTATCGTTTTGATCCTCTTGCCAGCGCAGTGATAATGAACGGTGTTCTGGCGATTGACGGCTTTGAAGTAACCGATAATGAGGCCGTTTATAAATTGGGGGCCACTAGCGGACCGGTTTCCCTAAGCTCTGATATGTACCAAATGGACTTAGTGACAGCTGCTAGTCAATTTAGCTCCGCTGATGTCAGCGTTGCTATCGGAGTAATGAGTTGGTCGCAGAAAGCTACAGCCATTAATGGGAATATATTGCAGGCTAAATCGGTACAGGATATGGCTGCATCTTTCAATGTCGAGCAGATCAAAGTAGATGCAAAAGGTGCAGCTGTCGATCTAGATGGTTTGTCTGTAAGCGTGCAGCAGAAATTAAAAGAAGATCGAGTTGTGTTGGCAATGCAATATGGAGCCGATAGTTTGGTTGTTGATAACGCTGTCGACAGTTTCCAGTTGGACCAGCCTGAGTTACAGCTGAGCTTTGACTTGGATTATGACTCCGTTATGGCGCTGGTAGAAAATTTGCAGCAGATGCAGCAAGCAAATGCAGGGCAGATAGATAATCCTATGTTGCTGGTGCCACTGTTTAGCGAGGTTACCCAAAAGGGGGTTAGTTTTAGTATTGAGAAAATCTCCGCAATAGCCGATGGCGAGGCCCTGGATGCTGTAGCGAAGTTGAATATGGCTCCCTTTTCTGTCGAAGAGGCGATGACCAATCGTCAGGCGCTGATGCAGAAAGTTGATTTGAATGCGAAGCTGACGGTGCCAAAAAAGTTTCTCCAGGCTATGCCGGGTTATGATTCACAGCAGTTAGGTTTTTTTGTCGCAATGGGGTTCCTGGTTGATGCGGGGGAGTATTATGACTTTAAGCTTGCGGTGCAAGACGGAGTGGTAATGCTCAATGATAAGAAAATGCCCGGTCTTTAAAATATAGCGCATTTGTGCCAGGACTTGATCCCCGGCACTAATGCGTGTTCTGTCCGTTGTTAGTTTGCAAGTCTAATTTGAATTGTTTGCGTCGAGGCTTGTTTTGCTATCCTCTGCAGGTTGGTCGGTTGTGTTGTTTTCGCTTGCTTGGGCGCTGCTATCTGTCGTGGGTAAGGTTTTTTTTGTAGTGTTTCTTGGCTTAGCTTTGGTCCTGCAATAAGCTTTTATTGCGACACCGTTTTTTCTTTTGTGAGCATCTATCCAATGGCAATCGGTGCGCTGCCCGCAGGCGCTCAGTGTCTCTCCTTTGCACTGGGCTGCAGTCGCAGCGCCGCTGAGGGTGAGAGTGAGAGTTAAGGAAAATAGTAATGCGGGATAAATGTTGAGTAAGAATTTGTTTTTTCTGATCATGGTGCCTCCATGGCGGTATCGGTTAGATAGGAAATCATCCATTGCTTAGGTTTAATTGTAACCTTGCTGGTTTCAACTTAGTGTCGCAAGTGTTGTGCAGGCTCAGTATATAGGATGATAAGACACTAATCCATTATATTCAGTTTGGGTTTATTAATCCGTTTTAAGCATGACCTTCAGTGCTAATAGTGCAATCCAGCCCTCTAGTTGCGCGATTGAGCCAGTCTATACTTCAATACTCATTTAGCTTTAGATAAACTATTGCCCTGCGCTTGACTCAGTTAATCTGCCTTAATGGTTGGCTTTTCTGTATTGTGGTGAGCGATGGCTGTCAGCGGCGCAGGTCAGGGAAGCAGCAGGCTTAACTGCTGTGTAATTATAATTTGATGTCCTTCACCTGTTGAGGGTTGGGCTTATAAAGGCATATATTTTTGATACAGGTATCACGCAAATTTTTAATTCTACTGCTGTTTTTCAGTACCCGTATAAGTGCCCTGGAATGGCAAATGCCGCTGGCAAACTCGGCTGACAATATGCATTCGAAAGTGGCGCAGAGTTTTGCGATTCAAGTGAAAAAAATCACTAACGGCCAGTTGGTCATTAAGACTTACCCTTCAGGCAGTTTGTTTAAGGGGGAGCAAATCTTTGGTGCGGTTAAAAATGACCTAGTGCCTATTGGTGGTCGTTTAATCTCGGCGCTCTCCCATGAAGACCCATTATTGGCTGTCGATTCCATTCCCTTTTTGGCCACTAACTATCGAGAGGCGTTTAGATTATACCGTGCCAGCAAAGCAGAAATAGACAAAGTGTTACAGGGGAAGGGAGTGAAGTTGCTTTATACAATGCCCTGGCCCGCGCAGGGAATGTACAGTAGCAAGAAGCTTGAGAGCGTTGAGGATCTCAGTGGTTTGCGATTTCGCCCTTATAGTGCGGTTACGCAGGCACTTGGTGCCAAGCTTGGGTTTACCGCGGTCGACATTCCAGCCGCTAAATTGTCTAAAGCATTGAGGAAAAAGCAGCTTGATGTGTTGTTTGGTTCCGCCTTGACTGTAACTGAGCTGTCATTACACAAGCGCTTTCGCTACTGGTATGAGTTGCGGGGCTGGTTGCCGAAAGAAATGGTGGTGGTCAATCTCAAGCAATGGCATTCAATGTCTGTAGTGCAGCGACAGCAGGTCTCAGCGGTGGCAAAGAAAATTGAAACAATCGGTTGGGTCAGGTCAAAAGAAATGGCGCAGCACTCTATGCTTAGGCTTGTTGATGCCGGTCTGGAAATACGGCAACTGAATAGCCAGTTGCAAAAGAAATTTGAAGCCGCTGGTGAGTTATTGTTGCAGCAGTGGTTGATCGAGGTTGGCGACAGGGGGCGATATCTACTGGAAAAATATACCCGCAACCTCAGATAAAATGGCCTGGATGGCCTAGTACTCTAATCTGCTTTCAGAGAACTGTCTGTGGCTGCGAAAGTAAAACAGGCCTGCGTAGCGGGCTTATATTGGCAGTAGTGTGGTTGAGGCAATGCCATGTACGAACTTGTTGATAGTGCGATTGTTTCTGTTTGCGATAATATCTGCCAAAATATCTTGTCCCGCTATCATCTTGCCAAACAGTCTGGAAAAACTGAGATTGGCAATTGAATCTAGGGTGTAGCCATTGCTGAGTAAATAATGGTTTTCGTTGAGGTCTTTCTCGCTGCCCAGTAGCCAGCTGGCGGTTTCTAAATTACGGGCCGAGTTGTAAATCTTTTGCTCGTTAATTGGGTCGAGCATAAAGAATTCGTCCTGGTAGTTGTAGGAGCTATGCAATATACCGGCGATACCTGCCATAAAAGCAAAAACTCTGTCTCCCTTGTAATCGCTGGAAAACGCCAGTAACAACGCGCTGTTAGCATATTTTCCGTTCAGCTCTGAGAATTGAATTTTCCTGGGATAGCTAAATAACTGTTTGGCTCTGGAGTTGATGTCAGTACCTATAGGCGCTTTTTTCAGCTCTTTAGGGTTGCGTTTGTAGAGTTTTTTTAGCAGTTCTGTCGCGTATTGATTAGTCTGGGTGAGATGGGTATCTATTACCATATCCAATTCTGACTTTGCCAGGGATTCAATTCTGAAGCTTTTATTGCCGCTGACACAGCCGCTGATAATGCTCAGCAGGCACAGTGATGCAAATAGTTTAAATACAAAGCGTATCTTTGACACAGTCGACTATCTCCGCTTGTCAGTTTAATGGATAATTAGCAGGGAGTGTACACTAGTTAGGCGCGAGTGATTTACAATCTAGTACCCCGATGGGCACTTAAGGAAATTGTTTTCGCTATTAAGTGCTATATCCTACAGAAAAATAGGGAATTGAAAATTGGAAAATCAAACGAAAGATTTAACAGCGATTAGGCGAGAGTACTGTGGTGTGGATTTTTTACGCTCGCAGCTGTCAGCTAATCCGGTACAGCAATTTTCAAATTGGTTTGAGCAGGCGCGGGAAATAAGACCTGATGATGTATCTTCGATGACTTTGGCAACCGCCAGTGCGAGTGGGATGCCTTCGGCGAGAATCGTGTTACTGAAACACTATGATGAGGGGGGATTCTGCTGGTACACAGATTATGAAAGTCAGAAAGGCCAGCACATAGCGGATAACCCTCAGGCTGAACTGATGTTCTACTGGAGCTCTCTGGAGAGGCAAGTGCGTATTCAGGGGCGGGTGCACAAGCTGGATCAAGCCAGTGCAAAGCGTTACTTCAATGAGCGCCCAAGGAGCAGTCAAATCAGTGCCGCGGCGAGTTTTCAGAGTCAGCCTATCGGTTCAAGAGAAGAGTTGGAGGGGGCGGTTACGCAGCTGCAAGGGCGCTTTGCAAATAGCGAAGTGCTAAAGCCTGAGCGCTGGGGAGGTTATTGTCTGGTGCCAAGTCGATTTGAGTTTTGGCAGGGGCGTGAAGGCAGGCTGCATGACCGGCTGGTGTATACCCTTACGACAAATCAGTGGGATATTCAGCGCCTGCAGCCCTAGCTTTAAATGTTTAGGCAGCGGTTAAGAAAAACCCTCAAACAGTTCAGGAGTTGATATTGCAAACAATAATACAAGATACAAGTGGAACACCTGATGCAGCGGTGATTTGGCTGCATGGATTGGGGGCGGATGGCGCTGATTTTGTCGACGCAGTCCCCTATCTCAATTTACCGGCCAGTTTAAAGATACGATTTGTTTTTCCCAGCGCCCCGGTGCGGGCGGTCACCATAAACAATGGCCTGCAGATGCGCTCGTGGTATGACATTAAGGCGATGTTACCCAGACGGGTGACAGACGAGCGGCAGTTACAGGAGTCGGTGCAGCAAGTGTCGCAATTGGTTGAGGAGTTGATTGGCCAGGGAATCGACGCGGCGCGAATTATATTGGTGGGCTTTTCTCAAGGTGGTGCTGTCGCCTATGAATTAGCGCTAACCGGAGAGAGGAATGTTTCGGGGGTTGCTGCTATGTCCACTTATATGCCACGAGAGCTTAGCGCAGAGGATTATACTGCAGTTCCAAGTCTGAATATTCTGGCCATTCATGGAGACGCAGATGATGTTGTGCCTTGTGCACTCGGCGAGAGCGCTGTTGCAGCATTACAGCAGTTTGGGTTTTCAGTGCACTGGCAGACATTTCCTATGGCTCATGAAGTGACGCTACCTTCTTTAACCTTATTAGGCGACTGGATCGCCAAACAACTAACGAGTTAATATCATGCAAGTATCAGAAGATAATGTTGTCTATTTCCACTATTCGCTACTGGATGAGAAAGGGGCTGTGATTGAAAGCTCCAGGGATCATTCTCCTGTCGCTTTTATCGTCGGTAAAAAACAGATAGTACCCGGTCTGGAGCAAGCAATGCTGAGTAAGTCGGCTGGCGCTAAGTTTCAGATTAAATTAAAACCAGAGCAGGGCTACGGTGTCTGGGATGAAGCTAAAGTATTCGACATCGACGCCAGTGTTTTTGCACAAGTGCAAGGCCTTGAAGAAGGTTTTATGTGTCATGTGACAGACCCAGAAGGTGAGCAGCAGCTGGTTACAGTGATGGAAATAACCCCGGAGCTGGTTACCGTGGATGCTAATCACGCTTATGCCGGTCTGGATTTAAAGTTCTCGGTGGAAATAACGGAAGTCAGAAAAGCCACTGCTGCAGAGCTTGAGAGCTCTAGTGTCGCATAAAAACCAATAAAGATAGTAGCAGTCGGCTCCGGCTGCTCTGATAAATGTTGCATTAAAGATCAATGGGGATTCTTTAATGCTGGTGTAAGGACCTGACCTTTACAGCTAGCATGCATATATAAGTACTGTATTTTACTTGCAGCGTTTTGTTTCAAATGAATCGTCAACTGCATAAGGCTTTGACTATGAGCCAACTCCGTTAGGGGCATGGATAAATAGTTGCCAATGGCTAAACTGCTCTCTCTCTCTCGAGTATCTATTAAATCTCTGTGCCTTTCAATGGCGTCTTGGCCTCTGCGTTTCTCGCGTTTCGAATAGCTGTAATGATGCAGCAAGATAGCGACGTAACTTACTGTGCCTGCTAC
>Ga0209395_1002672_pt1 | contig 22914 bp, 15 predicted proteins | sample GOMGulsemesocosm_3_FD_184635 | JGI IMG/M metagenome (GOLD analysis project Ga0209395, IMG submission 184635) | Methane-oxidizing microbial communities from mesocosms in the Gulf of Mexico - GOM9D Gulf of Mexico (SPAdes) (version 2) | ecosystem: Environmental > Aquatic > Marine > Cold seeps... | reverse complement strand
TCAACCCCGATATTTATAGTTCACATAGTTACAATAAAATAATTCATACACAAAACAGCCTCATCAACACCATTAAAGACTTGTTTTAAAAGCGAAATACACCAAAGTTAATTTTCAGTTAACTAACCGTAAAATAGCAGTAAATAAATTAATAGTTTCAACCATAATCATTAGAAAAATAACTATTAGCGTAAAATGTAACAAAGCACGATCACTAATATTGAAAGGTCGATTTTATTTTGAAAGGGAATATTATTTGTACAGCTTGATGCATCATTTTTGGAGAGTAATTTTGAGGAATAGAATTGAGAAAACAAAGCTCTGATGTAGTGTAATCTACACCGAGCTTTATCAGGAATACACCCTGCGACTAGCTCGAACGAACTTAAACTAGATAATCAACCAAATCGTCTATTTCAGCATCTGATGCATGAATAGAAATATCAAAACTCTTATAAGTATCACCTCTTAGTACACGGTCAATCTCGGCTAAGCCATAAATAGTATCGCCTTTTAGTGCGAATGTTAGCTCAAGCTCACCACGACTAAAAATACTACTTTTACGAAATTCGATTTCTTGATATGCCCCAGATTCATTGGTAAACCCTGACATAGATATCGTGCCTGACTCCATGTCTGCTTTGACTAGTTTCAAGTCCTTATCATCAATAAGTTTATCAATAATACTCGCAACAACAGGTAAAGGCGCAACGTGAATAACATCTTCATCACTCGCGTCAATGGCATATTCGATATCTAACTCTGTATCTAGCCATACTAAACATTGGTTGTTAGCAACCGCGAGCGTGGTGATCGGCGCTTCAGGATGTAAGTTAAACTCAAAATCAAAACGATACTCAACCTCAGCTTCGGCATCAAACGGTTCAGAAATACTATATTGTGCTAAAACATGATCAACAAACTGCACATTATCGTCTATTTCTTGTTTTACTTTGGTCATCAATTTAATCGTGATCGCATCAATGTGCTGCTCAACGCTACCGCCAATGACTTTGACATATCCAGAAACAAGACCGCCTTGCACAACTTCATTATGATCGAGAATAGTGTCGACTTTCGCGCCACCAAAACCAAGTGCTGCGGATATATTTTTAAACATGCTACCTCACTTATATTATTGAATTTACTTTGCTCTTAAGCAGTATAATAACGTTTAAAAAAGGGTTCTTGAAGCGATTTATATGAAACCATCCAGGATTGCTGACCCTTTTTTTGAATTCATTATCAGTGTCTCAAAAACGATAAAAGCCTGCTTTAAAACAGGCTTTTATCGTTATCTATTTCTATCTAGGTTTACACCACTAATTCAGCGCCAGCTTCAGTTTAGTCACTCGATTAAACACAAGCCAATCAACAAGTAATACTAAGGCGATAGTGCCACCAGCCATTGGTAACATAAACGATAATGCCACTATAGTAATTAAACCCACTTTCCAAACACCCTCATGTTCAAATCGTGGTGGAGCACCAAGTACTTTCTTCCCTGCTGGACGACGGATCCACCACATCACGACACCTGATACCGCAATAAATATAAATGCTAGACAAAAGAGTACATTAACTACTTTATTCAGCACGCTGACATCACCTTGATGTAATGCGATGCCTGCAGCCATGAACTTGGCCATTAGATTATATTCATTCCAAGTTACATCAGCTAAGACCCGACCTGAATACTGATCGATATGCGTTGTTCTATCTAATCTTGGGTCGGTGATATCACCACTCATAGTATTCGCCGCTAACGTATAAACCCCTGTTTCACTGCGAGGAAAGTTAAGTTTAAATTGGGTAAAGCCAAGGGTGTTAGCTTGCGCCAACATCTGGTCAATACCAAGCTTATTTACGCTGTTAACGTTAGTCTCATTGACCGGCAATGTATCAACTTGCATGGCCCCCGCAGCCAACATAGCCGCATGATCATGAGACTCAGGCATCGGGGTTTGCTCTAGATTCCAAGGCATTTCTTCCTCACTGCCATGATTCATTGATGCATGAGTTTGTGTCGACAGTGGCACATCATCCCACTTTTCAGCAGGAAAACTACTCCAGGCTTGCACAAATTTACCGCCCCAAATACTTGCCCATGCGAGGCCTGAAATAAAGAAAAACAACAATACAAAAGATAATAACCCACCAATATTGGCATGTAGGTCGCGCATGAGAATACGTGGTCCACTTGTCATTCTTATTTTAAGAAAGCCGGCCTTACTGGCCTTGTCTCGCGGTAACCAAAGATAAACGCCTGTTACTAATAAGATCACACCTAAACTTGCTGCAATTTCAATAAAGTAATCACCCCAATCACCTAGCAATAAGGTGCCGTGTATATCATTCGCTAATTCATACCAGCTATCACTGCGATCAATCGTACCGAGAATGTCCCCGTTATAAGGATTAACAGTAACAAACAGTGTTTTTCCTGATTCAAACATAATAGAAAAACGATTCGCAAGCTCACTACTTTGCGCAGGTATAAACTGAGTGACCATGGCATTCGGATAAGCAGCAAGTACATTTTCCATTTGCTGTGAAGCTGATAGTGTCGCAGCCTCCGGAGTCACAGTTAATACTGATTGATAACGACTCAATTCAATTTCATCATCAAATAGCATGACTAAACCGGTTAAGCTCAGCATTAACATAAACGGGATCACAAATAACCCGGCATAAAAATGCCAGCGCCAAGTTAAGAAGTAACGAGATTTTGAGCGTGCAAGTGCCTTGCTATTCGGCGTAGCATTATTTACAGGCTGATTAATTTTCAACATTTTTGTATTTTCCTTTCTACAAAATCCCTATCGAGTGAACGAAGGTCATCCATATAAACTAAATTTTTTCGTCATCAATCCCCGATTAAGCACAAAGCTTAACGGTATATTGATCACGTGAATGCAGCGTACTATTACAGTGACCATTACAGTAAGTCGTACTGTAAGTAGTATTGTGAGTATTACAGCGGTTATTTAAGTTAAGAAAGGGCTGCGGGCGGTGCGCGAGGAACTTGCCATTGATAACGCACATTATGCGCTAAAAACGAATAATGCTCTTGAATGGAAAAGCTAACTCGCACCAATACAGGCGCAGTTAATAATTCAAGATTGTGAAAAGAAGAGTAATGGCTGAATGGGCAAGGTTTCCCCTCATGAGTTTGAGGCTTACCTTCTTCGATCTGAACCAGTTCCAATCCATTAACGGTACACAATGTCGCCCATACACCCACACCATTATTGGCATTAATGACAGGCATAAGCGTAACTAAAACCCAACTGAGCAGGCTAGCAAGCAACATTGATCTTTTAAATAAAGGACTGTTTTTCATACGATACTCTATAGATTTGTATGGAGTGTACATAAATCTATAACATATCGCAAAACTAGTAACATGCGGTTAACTTTTGGACGTCTGGTTATAACAAGAGTAAAAATGCCCATTACTTCAACTCGATGTAATGGGCATTTATTTTAGCTAGTTTACAAAACCATTTCAGTTTAGTGAAATTGAGTCAAATCCGATACATTCTATATCATTGAGGATTAACCAATCCTTTAGCGCTGGGGAAGTTAAGATATTAAACTCATCAACTCGCTTATCAACATAGCGAGACAAGCTTGGTAGTAGTGCATCACCCTCTAATGTTGTGTGACTCATAAGTTCCAACGTTCCATTCGGGATCTGAGTGCTAAAATCTAGGATAACAGCCTGTAATCGCTCCAATGTGACGCCATCTGCGTAGAACTTCGCACTAAATGCTTCAGTTGTTGGTACTCTTAAACCCTCACAACCAGGAACAACATGATCAATACGGCGTACAGGGATCCCGGTATCATTCGCAAACGCAATGAATGCCTCTTTGTATGGCGGGAATACAGCGGCAAAGTGATGGCTATCAAGATGCGTTAATTTAACACCCGCATTGATCGCTTTATCATATTGCGCTTTAAATTCACTGTAAGCTTGCTCAAAACTTAACGCCGCGGTATTCATCACGTCGCCTTGTTTTAGAAAGAACCCGTCACTGTCTACTAAATCAGGAACCAGAGTCGGGTCTAACACAGGTTTACCACTCGTCAGGGTTAAATGTAATCCGACATTAGGAACCAGACCTTGCTTAATCAATTCAATAGCTTGGTCGGTTGCAGGCTGATTCATCATCATCGTTGTTGATTGAACAATACCAAATTCAAAACAGGCAACAACAGATTCATTTACCTTCTCAGTCAGACCTAAATCATCTATGTTTACAATTAGTTTCATAAATAACTCTTACTTCGTATTAAATTGAGGCACATATTTAGCATTCAGCTCAATCATCTCGTCTAAAATTTCTTTTGTAACTGTGCCTTTACGCACTAACGGATTAATTGTTAGCGCTTGTAATGCCGCACCATAATTACCAAATACACCCGCTTCAACAGCCAATTCTTCAAATGCTTTTTGTAACTGCAACGTACCGCGTATCGCCGGATTAGTAATTGGCGCAACATTCAATGGCTGTGGGCCACATGATGTGATCACAGATGTTGCTTCAATCGCGCAATCGTGTGGCAATTCAGAAATAGTGCCATTGTTACGAATATTGACATGCATTAACGTACGTTTGTCATTGTGAATTGCATTAATAAGTTCACATGCCGCTTCCGAATAATGCGCCCCACCACGTTCTTCTAGTTGCTTAGGTTTCACATTTAAGTTTACATCTTCATACAGTTTAAACAGTGCCGTTTCAATTTCTTGAACCTGCTCTCCACGCGTGACATAGCCTTCAGATTTAACTTCTTTTTGCTCTAAGTCATCTTGCTTATAGTAATACTGGTGATAACCACAAGGTAATGCACCTAAATGTTTTAATTGCTCAGGAACCCAAGTCACTTCGCCTAAGTTTTTAGGGAGTGCAAAGTCTTCACCTGAACATACTTTATCGATTAATTCGCCAATACGATCTTTACCGTGATCCCAAATGTGGAATGCGTGAATAAAGTGATTTAAACCGGCAAATTGCACTTGAAGATCTTTAGTGCCCATCAACTCTTCAATGCCAAACTGGGTACAAACGGGTACATTACATAGGCCTATCACTTTAATATTTGTATGTTTTAGTACTGTTTCAGTAATGATACCCGATGGATTAGTGAAGTTAATTAACCATGCGTCCGGGCAGATCTCTTCCATGTCTTTACATAAAGAAAGAGTCACAGGAATCGTACGCATTGCCTTAGCAAAACCAGCGATACCATTGGTTTCTTGGCCAATCATGCCATACTTATTACCCAACAATTCATCTTGAACACGCGCAGGGATCATACCGACACGCATTTGAGAGCAAACATAGCTAGCTCCCGTTAACGCTTTACGGCGGTCAAATTCAACATTGAGTTCAATATCAAGACCGGCATTTTCGATCATACGTTTCGCTAATGCACCAACAGTCTCAACTTTGTAACGACCGTCTTCGATATCAAATAGATCTATGTGTGTGACTGGCAGTTCGTGGTGACGATTAATGAAGCCTTCGATAATTTCAGGAGTATAGCTAGAACCACCACCGATAATTGTAATTTTTAACATGATTTAGTCCTCATTTTGAATGCGTCGTTGAAGCTCAATGATTTCGAATGCAAGGTCTTTACATAACATCGCATTCATAATGTGGTCTTGAATATGCGTTAAGATAAGGGTCATTTTTACCTTGCCTTCACCTTCATCAAAGCTAATCAGTTCTGTCTGTGATTTATGCACTTCTTCTAATGCTTCATCCGCTGCTTTAAGTGACGCTTTTGCTGATTCAAAATCACCTTGCCTTGCTTCTACCATTGCTTGCATAACGGCAGAACGCGCTGCGCCAGCTTGGCATAAAAGTGTCATCAAAAATTCTTCTGTAATTTCCATGATCTATTCCTAATCGTTTAATTTTTTGATTCTAAATTTTGATTAGCCATCTATTACCTTGTCAGTGAATAATAAAAGATGGCTACTTTGTATTTATGGGAGACAGTTCGTTATTAAGCCGCTTTAGCTGGTGACAAGTTAGCTTCTTCCAGTTGCTCTGGTTCTTCTTGCGCTAATAATTCTTTTTCATACGCTTTGAAGAATGGATAGAAGATTAAACCACTCACTATGAAGCAGACTGCAACCACAACTGCCGCTAGCATTGAGTTAGTCGCCATGACAGCACCGATTGGCGCAGGCATTGTCCATGGTGGTAAAGCAACAACGTTAGACACTAAATCGAACTTGAATACACTCCAAACGATACATGCGTTAACTAATGGCGCTACAATCCAAGGGATAAAGAAGGTTGGGTTCATTACGATTGGCGTACCAAAAATCACAGGTTCATTGATGTTGAAACAACCAGGAATGAATGACATTTTACCAACAGTACGTAAGTGAGCGGATTTAGAGCGAGCCATCATGCAAACTAGCGCTAATGTGCCACCTGAACCACCAACGAATACGAAGAAGTCCATAGTTGGGTTGATGAAGATAGCCGGTAAGTCTTTACCTGCTTCAAGTGCTTCTTGGTTTGCACCTAAGTTAATTAACAGTAGTGGACCAATCACACCTAACACAACAGATGCACCGTGAATACCGGCAAACCATAATAGTTGGATTAACAAAATAGCTAATGCAAAGGCAAAGAATGTATCAGAAGCAGCAACAAGTGGGCTAAAGAGTGCCATGATACCCGTTGCGATATTTAGGTCGAAGTTACCCAATACACCATTGATAATTTGTACAATTAAGATCATTGCAACAACAGGAATAAGTAGGTCAAATGATGCTGATATTTTTTCTGGCACCGCTTCTGGCATTTTGATGCGGATATTTTTTTCAACAAGAAAGGTTTGTAATGTCGGTACTAATAGGCCACAAATGATGGCAGTAAATGCACCAGCACCACCTAAATAAGCCATAGGGATCACACTACCTAACTCGCCACCGACCCAAACAGCTGGAGCAACTGCGAGTAGGAAAGAGAACATAGACAGCATACCTGAGTTCATTGGGCTAACACCTTTAGTGTTAAGCGTCTCAGCTAGGTTATATGCGATACCATAAGCAGAGTACATTGCAAAGATACCCATACTGACAAAGAATGGACCAACAATATTATCACGCCCGATACCTTGAACAACTGCGTGCCAGCCATCTAAGAACCAGTTACCCGTACCTGGAGGATTAGCAAATACTAATAGTAACGAACCCACAATCAGGAACGGCATTGTTGAAATGAAACCGTCTTTAATGGCGCAGATATGCTTTTGGCTAGCAACCTTTCCTGCGATTGGCGCGATGACGCGCTCAACAAAATCCATCGTGGCATTTATAAGAGACATAAAACTTCCTTATTTATAAAAATGTATATTGAATAAGTCTAAGAAAATGCGCAGCATGATGGCTACGCACTAATTAATTATTTAATTGAGAATGGAACTACCACAGTGAATTTTAAGTCTGTTTCATCTTGAAAGGCATTTTCATACGTTTCCCAGCTCGGGATATTTGTGCCATTGTCATATTTAGTCAGGTGTAAACCTAAATTAGCTGAACCAACTTTATAGCTTGCGAAAACACTCACTGCCGCTTCAGTTAGTTCGTCAACGTTGTCACCTTGCGAACCGAATGCGTAAACACCTGATGCACCGATAGATAAGTTTTCTACGCCAACATCAGTCATGTCACGAGATACAGAACCGAAGAATGCGATCTCACCATCATGGTTAAAATCAGAACGGTTATTCCACCAAATATCGTATGCACCATTCGAGTCACCGTATCCAGCTGTTGGACGGTAGTTAAAACTACCAACGGTGCCATCAGTCACCGACTCTGCAACAGCATATGTAGCTTCAGCTCTTATTGAGTATGCGCCAGTGCTGTAAGATGTTAATAGTGCCGCTTGAAATGCAGTGTTAGCATAATATTCATCATCACTGATTACATATACTTGGCCTTTGATTGATAAACCGCTTTCCATTTCGTACGCTGTTTTAACATGACCAATCTTACGCGGCCCATCAGTGACACCAGCATAAGCAACATCTACATTGATACTGCCCAGTTGTGTTCTTGCACCCACTGAATATACTTCGCCCGCCTTTTCACCGGCTGATGTTAAAAATTCATAGGTATTTTTAATCCATGGCGCTTTGTAGTTGTCTGAATAAACAAGACCTAATTGAACACCCGCAATTTCGCCACCAATTTGAGCACCACGATATGTACCCGGTGCGAATGACCAGTTAACACCAAGTGCCGATGGCACCGATGGTTGGAAGTAACCAAGATTACCGTGTAAACCTAATACATCTTGAAATTTAACATTAGCTTTATAATATGAAACACCATTAGCGTCTTTTTCAGCCCAATCCGCGTCACTTGGTCTGTCAGGATCACCAGGGAAGAAGTTCATCTCATGACCAGTACCGGCATCATTATATAAATCGGCAGTTCCATAAACACCGAAATCAACACCCACTTTATTACTCACAAAACCTGATGAAAAATCTAAAGCACCATACACAGAGCCGTGTGTTAGGTTATCTTCCATTTCACCTGTATCAGCATCTTTACGGTCACGATCACGGATCCATAATGCAGTAGTTGCGTTGATACTGGTATCACTCCAAAAACCACTGCTATCAACAGTCGCTGTATCGGCAATGACTTCTAGCGTTTCAGTAGTTTCAGCTGCAATGACAGGGGCGGCGATAGCTGAAGCTATCAAAATTGCTAATGTTGTCTTTTTCATAAATTATCCTATTTAATACGACGCGTGTTCATTCCTGAACGATTATGATTTAAGTTAAAATCTAAATAAAAACTGGTTACAACCGACGACTAACCTTTTAAATTAATCGCTTGTTGTAAGATTTCTTTTCCTTTCATCATGCCGTACTGCATCATGTCAATTTGCCCACACGCCACGTTTTCTTCTTCGCAACGCTTGCTGAACTCCGCAAACTTGTATTTCACTTGTGGAGCAACCAGACAAACATCATTTCTTTTGATTTCAGTTTCGAATGCAGAAATAGAGTAAGCATTGATCTCTGCTTTAATATCAGCAGCCTCAGCTGCCTGACGCATTTTGTTAACAACCATAGACGTAGACATACCTGCTGCACAGCAAAGGAAAATTCTAATCATTTTAAATAACCTCTTGATTTGTAGATTTATAATTATTATAAGGAATGAATAAACGGCTTATTTACCTAACCAAGCCCACTCCCCCTTTGAGGTATATGTTGCGCTAATGTTTTTTATTTCACAAACACCAAAGACTTAATTTGTGATCTGAAATATGTTTCGTTTTATGTTTTAACATTAAGATTCATAAAATAAATTTATGTATAAAATAATAAAGATACAAAATTAATGACGAGGAAAACAAGTGGTAACAGGCAAGTTAAGTAGAGATAACAACAACTTACCTTATCATTGCGTATTTTAAATATGTATTAAGAATCAGTGCGAAATGAAGGGCTATAACTAACTATTGATAAATATAAATAAAACATCACACTTACTTCTCGCTGTGAACTATCTCTCATTTTGAGTTTGAATCACTTTAGAGTTTGATGTTTTTTCATGTGATCTAAGTCTCTTTAACACAATGATCTAAATGTATTTTGAAGAGTAAAGCCTGACAAAAGAGGCGGATAATCAATATTATTGAAAAGTAGAAGTGAGGTATTTGAGGTTGATTGAGAGGGAATTAGTGCGCAGGTCGTGGACCAGCCTTGATTAACGCGATATTAATCAAGGCTATTTCAGTTTATGGCAGTAAAAAGTAATACTAAGCAGTAACAATATCTATTTGATCTGTCTGCAATGCTGCCTTGGAAAGCACAACAGGGATCGCTTTTGAAATTGGCGTATCACTCAAATCCCCTTTTCCATCAATAGATACCAATGGATTCGTTTCAGGGAAATAAGCGGCAATATTACCTTCAGGAATATCATAAGCTACCAATTTAAACCCAAACACTTTACGCTCAATACCATCAGGCCACAGCGATTCAATATCGACTAATTGGTTGTTCTCCATGCCTAATGCAGTGATATCATTCTCATTAACAAAAACGACTTTACGCTCACCAGAAATACCGCGGTAGCGATCATCAAAACCATAAATAGTAGTATTGTATTGGTCGTGTGAACGCATAGTTTGCAATACCAACACGGGATCGTTACTGAGTTCACGTAGGTTTGCTGGCAGTAGATGAACGGGGAGATCATGCTGCATGAATTGTGCTTTATTTGAGGCTGTTTGCCATTGCCGCTGTGCAGCACTGTTACCAAGATAGAAACCACCTGGCTGCTTGATTTTACGATTGAAGTCGCTAAAACCAGGAATAGTTTTTGCGATTAAATCTCGGATCCGACCATAGTCCTCAATGACCCAACACCAATCAATCGGCTGCTTGCCCAATGTCGCTTCAGCAATTCCGGCAATAATCGCAGGTTCTGAGCGCATTTCGCCAATATCCCCCTCTACCACGCCAGCAGAAGCATGCACCATACTAAACGAGTCCTCAACCGTGATACTCTGTGGTCCTGATGCTTGCTTATCAATATCAGTGCGCCCTAAGCAAGGTAATATCAGCGAGTCTTTACCTGGCACAAGATGCGTACGGTTTAATTTGGTAGCGACATTAACCGTCAAATTACAGTTAGACAGGGCTTGTTGTGTTAACGCTGTATCTGGCGTTGCCGCCGCAAAGTTGCCGCCTAAGCCAATAAACACCTTACTGTCACCAGCCAACATTGCTTTGATCGCTTCAACCGTATTATGTCCGGGCTCTGACGGTGCTAGAAAATCAAATGCAGTTGATATGCTTTTGATAAACGCAGCAGTCGGCTTTTCATCAATACCCATAGTACGATCGCCCTGCACATTACTGTGCCCACGCACGGGACACAGCCCCGCACCTTGTTGCCCTAACTGACCAAACAATAGCTGTAGATTTGCGATCTCTTGAATAGTCTTCACCGAATGCTTATGCTGAGTAATACCCATCGCCCACGTGATAATCACCCGCTTAGATTGACGATAAATGTTAGCAGCTTGCTCTATTTCAGATTGTAATAATCCAGCCTGTTCGGTAATTTCATGCCATGGCGTCGCTTCAACAGCTGTTAAGTATTCATCAAGCCCTTGGGTATGCTCAGCAATAAAGGCATGATCAAATATAGATGATCGACCAGCGGCTAATTCGGCTTTATCAATCACACAAAGCGCTTTAACCATGCCGCGTACAACAGCCATATCACCACCAAGCTTAGGCGTGAAATAACATTGACTAATTTGTGTCGAACCATCTGTCAGCATTTCTTTCACTGACTGTGGATTCGTAAAACGCTCTAAACCTCTTTCTTTTAGTGTATTAAAAGTAACAATAGCCGCCCCGCGACGCGATGCCTGTCTTAATGTATCTAACATACGCGGATGGTTTGTTCCTGGGTTTTGACCAAACACAAAAATAGCATCAGCATACTCAAAGTCTTCCAGTGTCACAGTCCCTTTGCCAATCCCGATAGCTTGCTTTAAGCCGACACCACTGGCTTCGTGGCACATATTGGAGCAATCTGGAAAGTTATTAGTACCAAATTTACGTACAAAAAGTTGATATAAAAAGGCGGCCTCATTGCTCGCTCGACCCGAGGTGTAAAACTCTGCTTGATTAGGGTGCTCAAGTCGATTCAAGTGCGTCGCTATCAGCGTAAACGCTTGCTGCCAACTGACTGCTTCATAACAATCCGTTTGCCGATTGTACTGCATAGGGTGACTAAGCCGCCCTTGCGATTCTAAAAAGTAATCACTTTGCTGTGCTAACCAATTCACCGGGTGTCTTGCGAAAAAATCCGGCGTTACTCGTCGACTTGTAGCTTCCCAATTAACAGCTTTTGCGCCATTTTCACAGAATTTAAACCGCGTTTGTTCTTTCGATTCGCCCCATGCACAACCCGGACAATCAAAGCCTTTATCTTGGTTTGTTTTCAGTAAGTTGCGAATATTTCGTGACACATTCTCACTTTTTACCAGGTGTTTAGTCGTACTGAATAAGGCACCCCAGCCACCCGCTGACCCTTCATATTTTTTAATTGTCATGTTGATTCTCTATATCAGACTTTCTATTGTCACTGAGTAGGCTTAAACGAAAAGCACCATGGTAGACGTTAAACCCACCATCACGGCTAAAGCCAATTAGGGTAAGGTTGAAGCGTTTCGCCATATTGATTGCGAGGTTCGATGGCGCACCCACTGCGATCAGTACCGAGATACCTGATACCAGTACTTTTTGAACCAACTCGAAACTAATACGACCGCTTAGGAATACAATTTTTTCTAGCTGATTAAGCTCAGGACTTCTTGCTAATTTACCCAGCAATTTATCTAACGCATTGTGGCGACCGACATCTTCACAGCTCAGTAGCAACTCACCTTTTGCATCGAATAAGGCGCAGCCATGTACCCCACCAGTTTGGTTAAACATTGATTGGTATCGACGTAATTGTTCACTAAAATGAGGGATAATATGACCGGATAACCAAGCTCCATTGGTCTCTAAGTCTGGAATATTACGAAGTTCTAAAGACTTTATGGATGATTTTCCACACACGCCACAGCTGGAAAAAGAGGTCGTATCACGATTGATTAATGCCCAATCCACAATAATATCTGGTGATAAGCGTAGGTATATTTCGTTTGGGTTGATATCATTGTGATAAATGTCATCTAAATCAAATTGCTCATTGATACCAACAATGTCGCTCGCGCTGTTGATAATACCTTCAGCTAACAGTAAACCAGTCACCAGATTAAGGTCGTCACCCGGTGTACGCATTGTCACTAAGTAAACGCGTTCTTGCTCTTTGTCCTCACTGTCGTTGTAAATGAGCCGTATCTCTAAAGGCTCTTCAACAATCACAGAATCAATTGAAAGACTTACATTCGTGCCATTTATCTGCCGAACAGAACATGCCGCAACACCCACAGTGTATGAGCTTGACTGATGCTGTTGCTGAGTCTTTGGCTGGCTACTTCGATGACCATTTGGTTGACGATTACGACGACAAGTGACATTAAAGATAGAGTCGCTAGTAACTAACGAGTAATTTTCCGGATTTACTTTTTGTTCAGCCATGGGCATGCTTCACTCTAATCGATAGATGTTAAAAACCGATATGATCCACGGGCATTGCTGCGGAGATCTTTAACATTCACAAAATAAGATCTTTACACTACCTGTTGCTTAGTAATAAATAAAACGGGAAAATTCTTTCATTTGATAAGAAAAACCTATCAGCTAGCTCAGCGTAAGGGAAATAAAGGGCTCATTCAGCACGCTCGATAAATATCAGCTTTAAATATTAAGTCATTCTGTGATGGTGGTCAGCAATGGCTCTGGTGCAAAATGATAATAAGTTAAACGGAGGGAAAAAAATGCATTATCAATTCAATTAACATCCATAGTCGTCAATGCATTTTTCATATCTTAATTAAACAAAAAATCCCCATTCTTAACTAAGAATGAGGATTTTATCTACTGACAAGAGCGCTTAAGTTTTCTCAAACATGACCCCACATTCAAGTTAAAACAGTCTTACAGTTTCTACGTAGGCATAAGTATCCAATAGCATAGGTCCTCATCTCAAAAGATTTCTACTAAGTACTAATGCCTACTATCAAATAATGTGATTATTATTGAGTAAGTTTTACTACACCTTCAACCCGTCGATTAATCATATGAGCTTCGGGGCTATTGCTTTCATCAAGTAATTGTTCTTCACCATAACCTAGCGCTGAGACTCGCTGCTTATCAATGAAAAATTCTGTTACAAGTACATTCGCAATTTGGTCAGCACGTTGCTGTGATAGCTTTTTGTTATAAATAGCCTTGCCCTGGCTAGATGTATGGCCAGTGATAACAATGGAATAATGTGGATATCGGTCTAAAAATTTAGCGACTCGTTCAATCTCACTTAGGTATTGTGGCCTCACGTTGAATTTATCATTATCAAAATTAATGAGTAATTTTATCGTCATAACCTCTTCGATAACGATTTCAGGTTTCTTTTCAACAATTTCTGTTTTAGCTATTTCTTTTATAGCTTTTTTATAAATCGTACAGCCATATTTGTTAACTTTATTAGTTTTTGGCGTATTTGGACATTGATCATGTCTATCGATTACTTGGTCTTTATCAGTATCTAATACAATTTGGTTTGATTGCTTTTCTTTTAGTAAGCGGACATTGTCCTTAACATACTCGCTTGTACCGTTCACTGTAGCAGCTTCAACTGAAGACTCTGCATAAACAAACGGTGATAATAAGCAGCTAATTACGAGCACTATGTTATGTAGTGTTTTTCTTTTCATTGGTAAATGCCTATTTCCTTGGTTATAAATTTATTCCCTGCTATATCTTAATTAAAGCACTGAGAATTAATTTTGGCTATCCTGCCACGCAAGCAGTAATTAATAAAAATTTTATATTTAATTGAAATAAAAGTAAGTTATTGAGGCATTTCAAAGTTAAATCTGTGGCTTTAGTTAAATCTATGGCTTTATCGAAAACGTTCTATCTACATTTGGATAGTTAATGTAGATCTCAATGCAATACTCAATTTCCTCGAGTAAGTGAAATAGATTAAATCACTAAATTATAATAACTTATCGCATAGTTAATTATTGTATCTTTATTGTTTTTACCTATAATCACTAAATAAGGATATCACTGGCTTATAATAATGTCATCACTATATGGAAATATTCAATTGATTAATTCAACGATATGTAAACTAAAGATTTTTTTAGTATTGACTCTTTTCACCAGTACAAGCCAAGCCATCTCACTCGAAGAAGCGATAAGGCAAGTATTGGCCACAAACCCTGTCGTTCAGGAAAGATTAAAAAACTACCGTGCGACAGTTCAAGATTTAAACATATCTAAGTCAGCTTATTTACCTAAATTAGATTTAATATCAAGTGTTGGCACTGCTAAGACAAAATCTCGAGTGACTAACTTTAATTCCGAAGATTATCTTTTTTATGAAAACTCTTTAGTTTTGACACAAAATATTTTTTCAGGTTTTAGTTCTAGTTATCAGGTTAACTACCAACAAGAACGAATTATGTCTGCAGCTAATAACTATATTGAAAAAGCAAACGACATCTCATTACAGTTGGTCAATGTTTATATTCAAGTTTTACTCAATAACGAGCTATTAAAAACTGCGCAAGAAAATATTGACAACCACCAAGAAATTTTCCAGAAAGTTAACCTCTTATATGAAAATGGCCAAACAACTTTATCTGAAGTAGAAAAAATAAAATCTTCTCTCGCATTAGCTGAAAGTAATTTTATTGTACAACAAAATAATTTAATGGATGCTCGCTTTAGTTTACAGCGTGTATTAGGTTTTTCTCCGTTAGTGGAATCATTAATCCAACCCAGTTTAGATGCTCCACTGCCAAAAACTATGTTACAAGCCGCTAATATCGCAATACAAAATAACCCATCAATTCTTACCAGTAGTCATAATATTAACGCAGCTCAATTCCTTCGCAAGGAACGCCAACACAATAACTATCCACAAATTGACTTTCAGTTAAGCCAAGCTTTAAATGATGACAGCGACGAATATGGCGATCTCTACGGCGGTAAAACTAATGAAACAAGAGCAAGTATTATTTTAAGCTGGAATTTATATAATGGCGGTGCAGATCAAGCCAAAGTACAGCAACAAGTGAGTACCATCAATAAAGAATATCAAATTCGTAACGATCTACAACGCCAAGTAATTGAAGGAACAGAATTAAGCTGGTCGGCATACACCATGCTTGAAAGACAAATTACGCAATTAAATAAATACCGCGACTATAGCCAAAGTACATTAGTCTATTACGAAGAAGAATATGACTTTGGCCGCAGAACCTTACTTGATTTACTTGCTACACAAAGTGATTTCATCTCAGCCAAAAGTGAAATAATCACCGCACAATACAACCGTTTATTAGCTCAATATCGTATTCATGATGCGATGGGAACTATGGTTGTCGCTATTTTAGGTGAAGATGACAGCTATTTACGTAAAGTCGGTTTAGGTAAGGAAAATGTCGGAATCGAAAACACCCAAGATCAACTTCCTGAACCTGCAGATGTGCCTAAAATAGACTATTTCACTGAATGGCAAGCAAGTAAAAAACAATAATTGAGGAACAACTATATTCTTCAATGTTTAATCCTTTTATTAAGAAAGTTAATTTTAACTATGAATGATATAGGCCATTCGTAGTTAAAATTGCACAATAAAGCAATTAAATAACTCATTTAATGCATAGACAGGTGATTTTTTGTTAAACATCCAAATAGATCCTTTATTAAATATGTTGGTGCTTTTCTGCAAAATTTATCACCACCCATATTCAGCAGAATCTATCACAGCGGGTTTACCACTCGACCCAACCGGTAATGAAGAACTTTTTTCGTTGAATAAAGCTAAAGGAATGCTCTCTCGAGTTGCCGAACGGGCAGGTTTAACCACTACAGTTATCGAGCGGCCTTTAGATAAAATATCTCCTCTACAGCTTCCCATGATCTTATTACTAAAAGATCAACAAAGCTGTATTCTAGATTCATTTTCAGCCGATAAAAAACAAGTTAAAATAGTTTTATCAACAGACGAACCGAGCGAACAATGGATTAATATCGAAGTACTCGAATCACAATACTTAGGCTTTGCTTTTTTAGTTAAAAAGAAATTCAATTATGAAAATAATGAACATAGCACAATAAATAAAACAGAAAGTCATTGGTTTTGGAGTAGTATCAGCTATTCAAAAAAGCTCTATCAAGACGCCTTCATCGCCTCTTTCTTAATTAATATTTTTGTTTTAGCTACCCCTCTGTTTACTATGAACGTATACGATCGGGTTATCCCCAATAATGCTATGGAAACATTGCTTTTTTTTGCTATTGGTGTGTTTTTAATTTATGTACTTGATACTTTTTTAAAATTCACACGTACTAACTTGTTAGAGACGGCAGCAAAAAAAAGTGATGTCATCATTTCATCTCGCATTTTTGAAAAAGTACTCGCATTAAAAATGGCTGACTTGCCTCGTTCAGTTGGCTCTTTCGCAAGTAACATCAAAGACTTTGATTCAATACGCTCATTTTTAACCAATGCAACCCTAACGTCGTTAATTGATTTGCCTTTTGCTTTATTGTTTCTTGGCGTGATTTTTTATATCGCAGGTATCATTGTTTTAGTGCCTCTGAGCATTATGCTGCTAATTTTATGCTTTGCTTTATTAAAACGTAAAGCGTTATATCAGCAAATAGCTAGTAGCCATCAAGCATCTGCGCAAAAAAATGCCATTTTAATAGAATCGTTACAAAATATTGAAACGATTAAAACTCAAGGTAAACAAGGGTATACCCAATGGCTTTGGGAAGAAGCCAGTGGAGAAATTGCGCAACAAGGCCTGAAAACAAGGATAATGACAACATCATTGAGCACTATTACTTCCTTTCTAGTACAACTCAATACCATTTTTGTCATTATTGTCGGGGTTTATTTGATACAAGGTCTTGAACTAACCATGGGGGGATTAATTGCCACCATGATATTGTCTTCTCGTTGTGTCGCACCAATGGGGCAAACAGCCGCGTTAATTGGTAGCTATCAGGATGCTAAAACCTCTTTTAGCGTCCTCGACGAGTTAATGAATAAACCAACAGAACACGCTGACGCTAAAGATGTGATCCAATTATCTAACATGCAAGGTCGAATTGAATTTCGTGATGTTACTTTTACTTATCCTGGAGCAGAACTTCCGGCATTAAAAAATGTATCTTTCATCATCCCTGAAGGGGAACGTACCGCGATTATTGGCCGAATAGGCTCAGGAAAGAGTACCGTAGAAAAGCTGATTCTTAAACTATATCAAGCTGACAGTGGCCACATTTTTATTGATGGCATTGATATTCGACAACTTGATCCAGCCCAGTTACGCAAAAATATTGGCTATCTGCCACAAGATATTCACCTATTTAAAGGAACATTAAAAGAAAATATTGTCGGTAGCGCTTATCAGGCTGATGATCAGCAACTATTAAAAGTAGCTAAGCTTGCTGGGGTCACCGAGTTTGTCCAACGCCACGCTAAAGGTTACCAAATGGAAATAGAAGAACGCGATAGTGGTTTATCCGGCGGACAACGACAGTGTGTCGGCATTGCGCGCGCTTTTTATCATAACCCCACAATCGTGTTACTCGACGAACCGACCAGTAATATGGATCAAATGAGCGAAGCAGAACTGTTACTTAACTTGCGTACAGAATTAGCAGGTAAAAGCACCTTATTAATCACCCACAAGCTTAATTTATTAGAGTTAGTTAATCATGTGATAGTGCTAAAAGACGGTCAGGTTTACCTCAATGGCGATAAAGATAAAGTAATAAACCAGTTAACTACGGCTAAAACAAGTAACGTATAACGAGAGAATGGAAATGAGCCGAGCTAAAAATATACTGAAGAAACTAATCAGTAATCCCGCTAAAAAAACTCAACCACAAAATAAATTTAGTGAGCGAGAGCTCGCTTATATGCAGAGTTTAAAAGCAGCAGTACTCGAGCAAGAACCAAAACGTATTCGCCCCGTTCTAATGTTTTGGGTACTAAGTGTTACGTTATTTATTGTTTGGGCAGCTATCGCCGAAATAGATGAGATAGCTCGTGGTACAGGAAAGATAGTACCCAGTGGCGAAAACAAATTACTGCAAAACCTTGAAGGCGGTATTATTCAAGCGTTATTAGTAGAAAATGGCGATATAGTTACCAAAGGTCAGATCTTAGTTAAATTAAGTAATCAAAAGTCAGCTGCAATGCTTGAAGGTAATACGATCAAAGCGATGGAGCTAGAAGCTAAATTACTGAGGTTAACAGCCGAAGCAAATAATACAAATTTTAAAACACCATCAAATCCTCTTGCTGATTTAATTCCCTTAATCAATAGAGAAAAAAGTCTTTATCTGACCAACCAGGCACAATTGCACACACAGCAACAAGCACTACAACAACAATTGTCACAACGTGAAAATGAATTAACTGAAGCAAAAATGCGAGTTCGCTATTTGAAAACGTCTCTACGTTTAATCAATGAAGAAGTTACGATGACCGAGCCTGTTGTTAATAGAGGTATAAAACCTAAAGTTGAATTTATTAAATTACAACGAGAAGCTAATAGTATTGAAGAAAATTACCAGTCAGCCAAAATATCAATTGCCCGTTTGAGTTCAGCCATCAGCGAAGCACACAGTAACTTACAAACATTACAGCATAAAATGCAAAGCCAAGCCAAAAAGGAAAGAAATGAAGTAAGTGCTGAACTCGATAGAATCAAAGCCAACAGCAAAGCTCTCACGGATCAATCCCACCGAACATTAGTACGAGCCCCGAGCAATGGTATTATTCAAAATATTTTTGTTCACACTTTAGGTGGAGTGGTCAAACCCGGTGATAATTTAATCGAGCTAGTACCAAGTGACGATGTACTGTGGGTAGAAGCCAAACTAAAACCATCAGATATTGCATTTATCTATCCAGGACAACAAGCGATGGTCAAATTTAGCGCTTATGACTTCTCTATCTACGGAGGCCTAGTAGGAGAAGTAGTCAAAATTAGTGCTGATACACAAACGGATCGACAAGAAAACACTTTCTATACCGTGCATATCAAAACCAAGCAAAGTTTTCTTGGTACAACTCAACAGCCCCTTAAAATAATTCCAGGTATGACCACAAACGTAGATATTATTACAGGTAAAAAATCGGTACTCAATTACTTGTTAAAGCCAATTTTACGCGCAACTTATTACACATTTAGTGAACGTTGATTCTGAACACTGAATATATAGAATTTGAATACTGTACTCACATTTCACAATGTACAGTACAATAAAAGGAATTATCATGAGCAATAACATTATCGGATATGTAAAAGAAATCACCGGAAAAGTAACCGCAACGGATCCGATTAGCGGTAGTGTTAGGCTATTAAAACTTGACGATCCTGTCTTTGAAGGAGAAATAGTTACTGGCCAGCAACATGATGCTTGGGTGGTCATAGGTTTCACCGATAGTGAAGTAACAATAACGCTTGCTGGTAACGAAGAATTACTCTTTGACGCAGCCCTGCGAGATGCACATTTTAAAGCGGCTGAGCAAGAAGCTGAAGACGACGAAATGGCACCGAGTGCAGGTGAAGAAGATATCGTAGATGAAAGCCAGGCGCAATCCGAATTCGCTAACCGCACAGGAGGTGAAACAGATGTTAATTCTGGCTTACGTGACGCCTCTTTTATCCAAAGCCATGGATCTTTTGCGATAGCTAATTCAGAAGATTCATTAAGTTCCGATAATGCGATTTTTAGTAGGACGGACCCGGTCTCAGACATAACAGTAGAAACACCGCAGCCACCGACGCAACCATCACCCGACCCAACTCCCCTGCCTGACACACCTGGAAAAACACAGGTAATCAATGACTTGCCAGAGGCTAAAACTGATAACGTCGACATTTTGGAAGATAGCCAAATAAATACTATATCAGGTAACGTTTTCACTAATGACGATATTGGTAATGATGTATCCCTTTTACCCGTCACTGAAATTAACGGTGTCACTATAGGGTCGAGCTACACGGTCAATGGTGCTTATGGTGAACTTAAGATTAACGTGCTTGGTGAATTCAGCTACGAATTACACAATAACAACCTCACAGTGCAAGGCTTAACGGCTGGGGAAAGCTTAACCGAAACATTTAGCTATAAGATTACCGATAATAATGGCGATAGCGCTACAACCACACTTAATATCACCATTAATGGCTCTAATGACGGGGTCTCACTCACTATCCCGAATAATGCAGCTGGCGCAAATGATGAGCAGGTATTTGAAAGTGGATTAGCCGATGGCAGTAACCCAAGTGACGCAGATATCGTGAACAGCAGCTTCGCCTTAACAGCCCTTGATGGGTTACAAACTTTATTGGTTGGTAGCACAAGCATCACTGCTGCCGAACTTACAGACAGCGCCACTAGCAACATCACCGTCACCACCACTTACGGCAGTTTAGTCATCAATGGTTATAGCATGGCTGCCGATGGCACCATAACCGTAAGCTACCAATATACCTTGCTTGATAACGTTGACCACAGTAACGGCGATGTCACTGATGCTATCACTATTGTCGTGACCGATACCGACAATGAGACCACGACTGACACGCTTAATATCGCGATAAATGATGATGTAGCCAGCGTTGTTCTTGATAGCAATGCTATCAATGAAGACAGCAGCACCATTACTGATAATGTATTCAGCAACGATACCTTAGGCGCTGACCAAACAACCAGCCCAGTTTCCGGTATTGCCTTAGGCAATACCGGCAGCGATGTCAGTGGTAATGTCGCGACAGCACTTTCCGGAAATTACGGTAGCATTACCCTTAATGCTGACGGCAGTTATACTTATACCTTAGACAATAACAATCTCGCAGTGCAAGGTATCACCACTGGTGAAAGTCTCACTGAAACATTCACTTATACCATCACTGACAGTGATGGCGATACTGCCACCACGACTCTGGCTATCACCATTGATGGCACCAATGACGGTGTATCACTCACTATCCCGAATAATGCTGGCGCGAATAACGAACAAGTATTAGAAAGTGGATTAGCCGATGGTAGCAATCCAAGTGATACTGATATTCTTAACAGCAGTTTCACCTTAAAAGCCCTTGATGGTTTGCAAACTTTATTGGTTGGTAGCACAAGCATCACTGCTGCTGAACTGGCAGATAGTGCCACTAGTAATATCACAGTCACCACCACTTACGGCAGTTTAGTGATCAATGGTTATAACATGGCAGCCGATGGCACCATAACCGTAAACTACCAATATACCTTGCTTGATAATGTTAATCACAGTCACGGCGATGTCACTGATGATATCAGCATTACCGTACTTGATACCGATGGCAATTTCAGCTCTGACAGCCTCAATATTGCAATTGTTGATGATGTAGCCAGCGTTGTTATTGATACCAATAGTATCGATGAAGACACGACCTCAATTACGGATAATGTGTTCACCAATGATACCCTCGGTGCTGATGCCCGCAGCCCTATTAGTGGTATTGCCTTAGGGAATACTGGCAGCGATGTTGATGGTGGCATTGCCACCCCTCTTACTGGCAATTACGGTAGCATTATCCTGAATGCCGACGGCAGTTATACTTATACCTTGGACAATGACAATCTGGCCGTGCAAGGTATCACTACTGGCGAGGATCTCACTGAAACATTTACTTACACCATCACTGACAGTGATGGCGATACCGCCACCACGACCCTGACAATCACCATTGATGGCACCAATGACGGGGTCTCACTCACTATCCCGAACAATGCAACGGGCGCAAATGATGAGCAGGTATTTGAAAGCGGGTTAGCCGATGGTAGTAACCCAAGTGACGCAGATATCGTGAACAGCAGCTTCACCTTAACAGCCCTTGATGGTTTGCAAACTTTATTGGTTGGTAGCACAAGCATCACTGCTGCCGAACTTGCAGACAGCACCACTAGCAACATCACCGTCACCACCACTTACGGCAGTTTAGTCATCAATGGTTATAACATGGCTGCCGATGGCACCATAACCGTAAACTACCAATATACCTTGCTTGATAATGTTAATCACAGTAACGGCGATGTCACTGATGCTATCACGATTGTCGTGACCGATACCGACAATGAGACCACGACTGACACGCTTAATATCGCGATAAATGATGATGTAGCCAGCGTTGTTCT
>Ga0209395_1002670_pt1 | contig 22927 bp, 21 predicted proteins | sample GOMGulsemesocosm_3_FD_184635 | JGI IMG/M metagenome (GOLD analysis project Ga0209395, IMG submission 184635) | Methane-oxidizing microbial communities from mesocosms in the Gulf of Mexico - GOM9D Gulf of Mexico (SPAdes) (version 2) | ecosystem: Environmental > Aquatic > Marine > Cold seeps... | reverse complement strand
CGATGTTCGCTGTATTGACGGAATTGAGTTGCTCGATGACGCCCAAGTAAATTGGAAGTGGCTGACGGCTCGTCCGACCTTGGTGCAGATTGCAGCAACAGCGGCTCCCAGCCCAAAGCAGACATGCTGCTTGAGCGGGGAGGGCTCAGAGCTGTCGCTATCGGCATGAATGAGGAAGAAAACACAACACATAAAATCGAACATTCAGCTTTGTATACGAAACCAAGCATCCAAGCATATTTTCAAACTAGTGCCGAGCCAACTCACGTTTTGCATCCTGGCTATAAGCACATGTTTCAAATTTTTTGCGTAGCAGCTAACGTCGGCCTTAGTCTGAGATTTAGGCTTTGTTGCACAAATATTTCCTGTTGAGATTAGTGATGAGTAAAAAAAAATTTATACCCAAGTGCATTGAATCAAGTGCATCTTATCAACTGGGTCTTGATGAAGGTCACGACGGGCTGACGGTAGCCCTTAACGAGATTGTAAGGGGTCTACCTCCTAGCCTGCTGAGAGAAATCACGCGAGAGCTTAATCGGGACGAGCAAACAAGATCGATGTCCCCTTTGGCGGAAAGAGTATTTCAGCAGGCAATATGCTTTTATCAGGCCACCCAACTCCTTGCAGCAGATGGCACGCTATCTGCCCGACGTGTCAGATGAACGAGTCCGCTTTGAAGCTGGACGCTGCCTATAGGACGCTTGTCTCGAACGGCAGGTTTGTCCGCATTGCCGATCTCGATAAAGATCGCAGCTAACTACGGCTCTCAGCCCCAAAAGCAGACCGTTGCGTGCAACGCGTCGGGCGGGATATGACAATTAGTCACTATAACCGGGGAACTGCAGTTCACGTTTACAATCCTTGCTAACAGCTTGAAGTTGACGCAGGCTCCAACTGATTATTAAAAACCAAAGCTTAGAAGAATGTCGCAAGTTATCTATAATATGTTGTAGGAATATGCCGAATGAGTTTTTTTACTTTTTTAAGTAAGTCCCGGAAGATGAGCATATATGCTTTGCTCGTTTCAGTTAGTTGGCCAAACCAAATCGTTTCTCAAGCGGCGGGCGAGAATATGAATTTTTGTGCCGCTTCGATGGTGCATGCTGGGGGGAGAAATTCATTCCTGACTGAAGCAGAAGCATTATTGATGTCCATATCGAAGATCGTGGGCGCGGTCCCGGAATTCCGGGTTGGTTGCCCGACATTGAATCTCGAATTCATTACGATCCGACCCTGCCGCTAATTTTTAGCGAAGATATTTACAATGTAGGCTGGCTTGCCAACGGTATACCAAGCACGCGCGGCACAGTCTTACTAACGCCAAAGCACGACCCTGAGAGCTATTATGTTCGCTGCCCATATGATCGGGCGAATACCGGGCCATCTTTTTTTGTTCGATCAGTACCCGTTATGTTTTGGATTCGGATCTCTGGCTCAGGATACGGGTGTATCAACCAACGCAACCACTAAACGATTTTGCAGAAATAGTGGCGCGTATTCAGGCGCTTGTGTTTTGTCTTGATGTAACAGATGAAGTCGTTTCTGATGATGACGTGGGAAATAGAGATGCATTGTCAAAAGACGATATCGAGCTCGGAGGTGCGTGCCGAATTAGGCCGATAAGTTGAAGTTTCACAATTCATGAAAATGTAGCTCGTATGCCTGGTGCCAACAGTTGTCTTTTCGAGCAAATATTGATCAGAATGATTCAAAATCTTGGTGAAGTTATGTCAAGGGTACACGAAATCACCCCAAAATCACGGTTCAGTTCAATGACGGCTAAACTAGAAAAAATTCTTCCCGATACGTTACAACTTCAATGATGACTTCCGTCCGTGCTTACTCAACGGGCAGCAATAGAAGACGATAAACCCGTTGGAATTGTTTCAATAATAATTGGGCTTAATCTTGCTTCCGCCTGCTCGGCCCATCAAATTGCGGGACCCTTTTTGCTAAAATTTCCGTGCGTAATGCACGATCGAAGTCAAAGATATTACTTGGATGAAGTTTATAGGCATCGAACCTGTAGCTGACGCTCAGACCATCAAACATGAGATATTCAACGTTGCATTGCTGGGATGCGAAGGGTTCACCAAGGCTCATCGGCTTCACACAGGAAACCGAAAATGTCTGACCTGAAAATTCATCGTAAGCATGTGGCTTAGCGATCCACCGGCTGCCTGCTTGCCAGCCCGGCTGCCCAAAGTTCTGACCCGGCCGGTCGCTGTCTTCACAAAATCCAAGCCGGTCGCGGTCTTCATAACAGGCATGACAGGCCAGCAGGCCCGATGGGTATTCACTGCAAAACTCAAATGCAGATTTGAATGCGTCAAATACTGTGGAATCGTATGGTAACGCTTCAGAAGAGCTCTGAAAGCCCCCAATCCGGAGTAACTCGACAGGATCGATCAGATCATCACCATCGCGATTGGGATCTGCAGGGTAATCAAAATCAAAACCGAAGCGGTTCACGTTTAACGGATTGTTAGGGCAACCTAAGTATGAGTCCGTCAAAATATTTGGGGAAGGATTTAATTTCACGAAAACCGGGTCATCCAAATTATAAAACTGTGGTTCTAGGGCAAAGGCCAAACCTGAAGGCAAACGGACAATAATTTTGTCGTTGTCTTCTATTTCGCAGATGGCGGGGTCAAATGGATCGGCCTGTACTGGTGAAATATTCAACAAACACAGCAATATGGAAGTGGAAAAACTGTGCGTCACCAGAGTTTTCAAATTTTGATAAATAGATATGAGGTTAAAAAATGACGTCATATTACAACTTTAATTTCGGAAGTTATTAGTAACGCTTCCACCTTACACCAATTTAGTCAAGAAAAGTGCGTGCTTTGTGCGCAAGCTGAGCGATGGCGGATTTGATCAAGATGTGATTTACTTTTACGCTGGGAAAGTTCAACGAGTTCGCCGGATTTTGCATTCTTCTATCCAGCTTGATGGCAGCACATTGGCCGCCACATCGGGGGGCAGTTCATAAAACTCCATTAGCCGATAGCTCCATGCGTACGGCTTGCAGTTTTTCAGCGCTGCGCCATGTAAGAATAACTGGAACTCTCGAGGTGCATTGCGAAAAGAGGAAAAAACAGAAGATCGAAGTTCAACGTCCGGTTCGAAACTCTCAACAACGCGTCCCCGTTGGTTTTCCGCATAACCACCAACCAGAAGAGCTGAACAAATCATTGAAATTGATATAAAAACAGCGGGAGCGAGAAAATGGGGCATTCCAGAACGTACAGCAGACTTCGTGGCAAAAATCGCAAACACCATGGCAACTAAAATGAGGACTGGCCAGTAGGCTACTCCCAATCGATCTCTCCAAAACGTCAGAAGACCTAGTGCTTGAAACGGCCCTCCATACAGCAGAGCCGATGTGAAGATGTAGGCAAGTACACAAAAGAATCCTGTTCTCAAATAAGTCATTGCCCTTGGTCGCCTAAAGTTTGGGTCACAATCGTTCCTGCTGAACGAATAGCATCAACCCAACCTCGCTCCAATGGTTGAAAAGTCTGCACTGCGAACGTTTGCTCAGATTGCAGTGAAGGTCAGGTTTCCGACCATACAGCCCGATTACATACTAAGACAGTCTTCGCGTGTCCTAAATTCAAAAGGGGATAGAATGGGGGGTCGAACAACCTAGCATGTCAATTAAGCAAGCAATAACAATAACTTAAGTTAAAGTGATGGCGGACAGACAGAGCGCCGCCTGCCACACGCCATTCGGCTAAATAGTTTAATTTCAGCTAGTTACATAAGCCTCACGGATCAAAAAAATCAAAATGTATAGCAGAATGTATAGCAATAAGTATAGCAATCTGGAGATTGGTCTCTAAGTTTGGCTACCGGCTTTTGAGATGCCCCCGCCACAGCAGGTATAGATGACCGTTCATTCCCAGCCTTAACGCTCAGTCGTGTAGAGGTCGTATGCCACGCAAAGGCGTCGCCACCAACGAGAACAGCGGTACGGTTCAGCTTGAAATGATCACGTTTTGTGAAGCTAGGTTCCTGTCTTTCCGCGTTGCCGATGACCTTCATCGTGGCACCGTATGAGCGCAATTTGCCCGTTACGGTCACATGCGGCGAACCATAAAGTTTCATGGTTTTTCGTAGGAATTTCAATGCGGCCTTGCGATCACGGCGCTTCGTTACATAAGTTTCCAACACCTCGCCTTCGTGATCAACGGCCCGCCAAGTAATGGGTCTCGCCATTGATTTTTACAAAAACCTCGTCCAAGTGCCACGGCCAGTTTGAATATGATCGTAGTTTCTGGATCAGCCGCTTGCGGATTTCGGACGCGAACAGCGGGCCAAGCCTGTTCCACCAATATCGAATAGCTTCTAAGTCTATGGCGAACTTACTGTGTACATCATTCCTCCTGTATCTCGGTCGATGCCTTCTAGGCTGACATCATATCCCCAAAGTGTCTTCAAGTGCTTCAAAACCTTCTCGCAATCTTTCTCATTCAGAAATATACCGTCGTGCATAGTGTGGCGCAGTATCAGCGCACGATCCCCCTTCAGATCTGTATCAACAACCTGAATATCTGGTTCCAAGAATGCAATATTATAGGATTTTGCAAGTATTTTTCGAATTTTTCGATATCCCCGCTCATTGTGAATATGACTGACCACCAGCTCTTCTTCGGTATAGTCATCGGTGATCACGAACAACTTCATTTTCCGGATCAATTTCGGGCTTAGAAACTGCAAAATAAATGACTCGTCGCGATAATTCACCCAGGCATCCTTCAGGACATTGCGCCAATCACCTAAGCCGGCGAATTCGGGGAACCAATCTCGATCCTCTGCGGTTGGCTTTTCACATATGCGCTTAATATCTTGCATCATTCCAAAGCCCAAAGCATAAGGGTTCAGTCCTGAAAACCGTGGATCGTTAAATTCAGGTTGTCGTATGACATTGGTGTGGTTGTGTATCATTTCCATATACGCACCGTTGGTAATCAGCCCCTTTTCAAGCAAGCGGTTGATAATGAAGTAATGCACAAAACAGGCGCATCCTTCGTTCATGACTTTTGTCTGTTTTTGCGGGTAGAGATACTGAGCCAGAAAACGGACAATGCGCAAAACCTCCTTTTGCCAAGGCGCGAGAATGGGGCTGTTTTTTTCCAAAAAATAGAGCAGATTTTCCTGTGGAAGATGCAACCCTTCCAACCGCGCACTTAGTTCCTGCTCGTTTTCAGTGTCATCCTCAGGTTGGTTCATTGTGCTGTCGGCCCAAAGATCCAAAACACTTTGCTGGCTTGCATTTTGCTCACGTTGCAGTTTGATTGCCGCCAGTTCCAGTGCCGTCGGGCGGGGCGGATGACGGTAGCGAAACACACCGTGGTCCATCAAAGCATGGGCTGCATCTAACACCTGCTCAACCGGCCCAAAGCCATAGCGTTCTTCGCATTTCGAGATGAAATTTTTGGCAAATGCCAGATAATCGTGAATTCCTGCTGCATCCGTCCAGCTTTTGAACAAATGGTTATTTTTAAAGAAATGATTGTGCCCGAATGCAGCGTGGGCCATAACAAGAGTCTGCATCGACATCGAGTTTTCCTCTATATTGTAACTGATGCAGGGGTTGGAATTGATGACAATTTCATATGCCAGTCCAACCAACCCTTTTTGGTACATAGTTTCGTCTCGGACAAACCGCTTCCCGAATGACCAATGCTGATACATCAATGGCAGGCCGATGCATGAATAGGCATCCAGCATTTGCTCTGATGAAATGATCTCAATCTGGTTCGGGTAAATATCCAGCTCCAGATCATTAATAGCAATCTCTTCAATCGCATCGTAAACTCGCCTCATACAATCAAAATCCCAGTCGGGTTTTGTGAAAAGTGGCGAGGGCGGGTCAAATTGCTGTTGGCCCATGGTTTTATTCCACCTTTCTTTTTGCAAAAAGTTCACGGAATGCTGGGTAAATATGGGAATTTTCCGCAACACGGTGCATATCAAAACTGGGCCAAGCCGCTTTAACATTAAGATAAGCTTGCCACAGATCCGCCCCCTCTTTGAGGAGGTCCAATTTGGCTTCCTGAGCCTCGTCAATAATTTCAATATAAACGTAATGCTGGCAAATTGGCATTAGATGCAGGTTTAGCAGCTGCTCACATTTTGCAGAGTCATTACCAAGGTTTTCTCCGTCGGACGCCTGTGCCCCGTAAATATTCCAATTGTTTGTTGGATATCGGTCTCTGATAATGCTTCGCATTTTTTCCAACGCGGTGCTGACAACTGTGCCTCCTGTTTCCTTGCCGTAAAAAAACGTATCCTCATCCACCTCTAACGCGTATTGGGTGTGCCGGATGAAGACGATCTCAATATATTCATACCGTTGCTCCAGAAACAGATACAGCAGCAGAAAGAACCGTTTCGCCAATTCTTTTTCCCGCTCCTGCATGGAACCGGAGACATCCATCAAACAAAAAACCACCGCTTTGGGACTTGGAACCAACTCTGGGGTACGGGCGTGATAACGCAAATCAACCGGATCAATAAAGGAAATGGCATTTCGCTTTCGTTTCATGTCTCTGCGGCGCACCCGAAGTCTTTCTAGCAGTTCCAGTTCATCCGCCGTTAGGTTATCACGCGCCTCCAATTCGCCGATTTCTTCGTTAATACGTTTCAATTCTGTTGTATTTGGTCGCTTAAGCGCGATGCGCCGCCCAAGCGAATGGCGCATCGTTCGAATAAGGTTCAGGTTTGCAGGTGTTCCAGAGTTCACCAAACCTGCACGACGCATGCGGATATTCATGGAGTTCGACATATTTTTCTTAATCAGATTTGGTAATTCCAACCCTTCAAAAAGCAACTCGAGATACTCTTCCGACGTCAGCGTAAAGGTAAATTCATCTTGCCCTTCACCATCTCCCGATGCCTGCTTGCCATCACTGCTGCCATCACCTTTGGAACGTTTAATATAGTCCCCAACAACAAATTCTTTATTTCCCGGAAAAACGCGCTGGCGCACGCCGCCTGTGCTGGAATGAACAAAACTGGGCTCATCAATGCCATGAACCGGGATCGTCACTTTTTCACCAGTGGCAATATCCTTGACGGAACGGCCCTTGATGGCCCCCTGCATGATCGACTTGTCGACCATTTCCTTGATGTGATGACGTGCACGCCTAAGGAACCGTTGCCGGTTGCCGAGGCTTTTGCCTATGGGGTTTTGTCGTCGATCTATAAAGTGATGCATTGCTCTGGCACCCTTACTGAAGCGTGAGTGATGAAATGCACTGTACCTAACCTGCTTTGTTGACGCGCATGTACCAGTCGACAAGCCGGCGCACTTGGCGGTCGGTGTAGCCATGATCTGTCATACGCTCGACAAATTCTTTGTGTTTGCCTTCGGTTTCGCTGTCTTTTTTGCTGCCGAAACTGATCACAGGCAGCAATTCTTCCACCTGACTGAACATATGTTTTTCGATTACATCACGCAGTTTTTCATAAGAAGACCACGCAGGATTATGCCCAGTATTCGCCCGATGTCTCAGAGCAAATTTCACCACCTCGTTCCGGAAATCTTTGGGATTGGAAATGCCCGCAGGTTTTTCGATCTTCGACAACTCACCATCCAGTACTTCGCGATTGAATAGCTGCCCTGTGTCAGTATCTTTGTAATCCTGCTCCTCGATCCAAGCATCGGCATATGCTATATAGCGATCAAAAACGTTCTGTCCGTATTCTGTATAACTTTCCAAATAGGATTTTTGTATTTCATTGCCAATGAACTCTGCGTATCGAGGGGCCAGTTCATCTTTGATGAATTCCAGATAGGTCAATTCGATTTCTGCAGGAAATTGCTCCCGCTTGATCACCTGTTCCAGAATATACATCAAATGGATCGGATCAGCGGCGACTTCTTCGGTATCATAATTATATGTAGAACTTAGAACCTTGAAAGCAAACCGGGTAGAGGCACCAGTCATGCCTTCATCAACACCGGCTGTGTTTTGGTATTCCTGTACGGTCTTGGCTTTCGGGTCGGTATCTTTCAGAGATTCACCATCATAAACCCGCATTTTGGAATACAAGTTAGAGTTTTCATGCGGCTTCAAGCGTGTCAGAACACTAAATCGGCTGAGGATATTTAGGGTTTCAGGCGCACATGGGGATGAATTCAACGCACTATTTTCAAGAAGTTTTTTGTAAATCATGGCTTCTTCTGTCACCCGCAAACAATAGGGCACTTTGACAATGCTGACACGGTCAATAAAGGCTTCGTTGTTTTTGTTGCTCTTGAATTGCTGCCACTCAGATTCATTGGAGTGAGCTAGAATAATGCCTTGAAACGGTATCGCACCAAAGCTTTCGGTGCCCATGTAATTGCCTTCTTGTGTGGCGGTTAACATCGGATGTAGCACCTTGATCGGAGCTTTGAACATTTCCACAAATTCCATCATTCCTTGGGTTGTTCGATTCAAGCCGCCTGAAAAACTGTATGCATCAGGGTCGTTCTGACTGAAGTGTTCCAATTTTCGAATATCAACTTTGCCCACGAGGGTAGAGATATCCTGATTGTTTTCATCCCCTGGTTCGACTTTGGCTATACAAATCTGACGCAGTTTTGATGGAGCCATCTTAACAACCGAAAATTTGTTTATATTACCTTCAAATTCATCCAAACGCGCCACTGCCCAAGGAGACATCGTACTGGGCAAACGGTGCCGGGCAATTCCATACTTATCTTCCAACGCACCCCCCATCCGTTCCCTGTCAAACAATCCTAATGGGGACTCGAATATCGGGCTGATTTTACCACCCGCTTTCAGAACGTAAATTGGCCGTTCCTCCATCAGACTTTTTAATCGCTCTGCCAGAGATGACTTCCCGCCACCCACGGGGCCCATTAGGTACAATATCTGCTTGCGTTCTTCCAATCCCTGTGCGGCATATCGAAAATACCCGACGATCTGCTCAATCGTCTCTTCCATGCCATAGAAATCGGCAAAAACCTTGTAAGATTTAATCGTTCGGTTTTGGAATATCGCTCCCAATCGAACATCTTTTGATGTATCAATCAGCTCTTGTTTTCCGATTGCATCAAGCATCCGTTCTGCAGCCGATGCATACATCGCAGGATCATCCTGACAGCCTTGAAAATAGTCCTGTAGGGACATCTCTTCTTCAAGCATGTGATCGTATCGCATACCAAAGATATCCACTTTTTCTTCCATAGGGCTACGCCCTCCTTTCAGATATGGAGGCACCCATTTGATCTAATATGCATAGGAATAGGTGCGCTCGACGTGACCACGCCCGCTTGCCAATTTATCGCTACTGACTGAATTCAATTTAGCAGTGCATGATCAAAATATACTTGCTTACATTTTGAACTAAGCTCAAAATCTATTGAAACCATGTGTTTAAGTTTCATATCGTGATATTATAATACATCATTTTTGGGAAAATATCTAGTGTATAGAAAGCGCAATTCCGTTAGAATTTGGTGCCGTGATCACACATAATCGTGTGATTGGTTGATCCAATTCTCCTAATTAAAGCATTTTTTGGATAGACTTGTGATCAGCTTCCATCGACAGGTCCAAGTTGAATGTGAGTGCATAATTGCCCTTTGGTCCATTTGAACGATCGTTTCCGGGGCGTTGACACGTTAAATCGACGATCTCTTGCGAACAGGTTATTGCGGGTGAATGAGCAAGGTTTCCTATTCCCGCCACCGATTTCCACCTGCAGTCATCCACCGTTTGGTTTGGCTCTATTTTTGCTTTCCGCTGAGCTTTCGGGACGTCGAGGCACTGTTGGCAGAACGCGGGATCGATGTCAGCTATGAAACGATCCGCCGATGGCTTCTGAAATTCGGCCCGGCCATTGCCGCCAACGTCAGATCCCGCAGAGTTCAACCTTCGGGAACCTAGCATCTTGACGAGGTTTTTGTCCGCATTGGTGGCAAGCAGACATATCTGTGGCGGGCCATAGACGATGAAGGCGAAGTTCTTGAAGTCCTAGCCCACTCCCTTCGAAACAAACGGACGGCCCTTAAACTTATGCGGAAACTCCTGAAAAAGCAGGGATACATTCCTGACGCAATTGTCACCGACAAGCTGGGCTCATATTCTGCTGCGCTTCGGGAACTTGGCATGGAACACCTTCATGTCACGGGCGGAAGAGAATGCCGAATGGGCCGGTTCAAATCGCCCGGAACGATGCAACGTTTTCTGTCCGTCCACGATGCCATCTACAATCATTTCAATCACTGCCAGTCAGGGTATGTTCACATACCCGAGAGGGGTGCTACGTCATCTGATCTCTCGCCAAACTCTCCATCAAACGCGCGCGTCAGCATATGTGGGGTGGAATGAAATCACTTCTGCGTAATTGCCGGAACTCCCCACTTTGGCGGTCCATTTAAGTTAACGTGTCAACGCCCTCTCGTACGTCCAGAAAACACCGAGGCATTCGTCAGATCGGCTATACACTAGATTTTTTCGCCATTTTACGCCATAATACGAAAGAACTCTTCGTCAAAGCAACCTCTCCTGAGGATATATTTTTGCTCAGGATTTCGAAAGGAACATCGGTGTGATTATTGCGCTCGTACTCGTTCTGATCGTTGTAGGATCAATTGTTTTCCATATTTTTAGCCCTTGGTGGGCAACGCCAATTGCCTCAAATTGGGGCTATATCGATACAACAATGACGATCACATTTTGGATCACCGGCGCAGTATTTGCGGCGGTCATTCTTTTTCTCGCCCTATGCGTTTTTCGGTTTCGACATCGCGAAGGTTCAGTCGCAGCGTTTGAACCAGAAAACCCTAAGCTGGAGCTTTGGCTGACGATTGTTACAGGATTAGGTGTTGCGGCATTGCTTGCTCCAGGGCTTGTGGTTTGGGGGCAATTCATCACTGTTCCCGGTGACGCGAGCAATGTCGAAGTCGTCGCCCAACAATGGTATTGGAACTATCGGCTTCCCGGTAAAGACGGTAAATTGGGGAAAGTCGAAAATGGCTATATCACATTTGAAAACCCCTTAGGTGTCGATCCTGACGATCCAAATGGACGCGATGACATCATCATTGAAGCGGGTGATTTGCATTTGCCGATTGGACGTCCGGTTAAAATGCTTCTGCGTTCAATCGACGTATTACATGATTTTTACGTACCAGAATTCCGCGCCAAAATGGACATGGTTCCGGGTACGGTGACCTATTTTTGGTTCACGCCGACCCGCACAGGCGAATTTGAAGTGCTCTGCGCCGAACTCTGCGGCACAGGGCATGGTTACATGCGGGGATATGTGATCATCGACACCGAAGAAGATTACGAAAATTGGCTCTTGGAACAGACAACATTTGCTGAATTGAAGGCCGAACCATCAATTGAGATCGCAGCGACCACACGCCCTTAATCGATCCGCAGTCCATCAGCTTTGAGAACTAAGAGAATTATACCAACGGTCGGCAAAATATATTCGGCCACACCACCTGAACAGGGAGGAAGATAAATGGTTGATTTCCAAGACTCAGGATCGGATGGCCTTGCACCCGCTGAGGTTTCAGAAGTTGATCTGTACCATCCCAAAACGTACTGGACCAAATACGTATTTTCGCAAGATGCCAAGATCATCGCAATTCAATATTCTGCAACGGCATTGGCAATCGGTTTTGTGGCGCTTGTCTTGTCTTGGTTGATGCGCCTGCAACTTGGTTTTCCGGATCTATTCAATTTCATCACACCTGAAACCTATTACCAATTTGTTACGATGCACGGCATGATTATGGTGGTGTATTTACTGACTGCTTTGTTTCTGGGCGGCTTTGGAAATTATCTTATTCCATTAATGGTCGGCGCGCGCGACATGGCCTTTCCCTATCTCAACATGCTGAGTTTTTGGATTTACTTGCTTGCCGTCGTAATTCTTGTATCCAGTTTCTTTGCCCCGGGTGGGCCGACGGGTGCGGGTTGGACACTATATCCCCCACAGGCCATTTTGTCGGGCACCCCCGGCGGACAGGGCGCGGGCATTATCCTGATGTTGGTCTCGCTCATCATGTTTATCATCGGATTTACAATGGGCGGCCTAAATTATGTCGTCACAGTGCTTCAGGGACGCGCCCGCGGCATGACCTTGATGCGTATGCCATTGACAATATGGGGGATTTTCACAGCAACAGCGATGGCCCTTCTGGCGTTTCCAGCGCTTCTGGTGGCAAGCGTCATGATGCTATTCGATCGACTTCTCGGAACAAGTTTCTTCATGCCGACACTTGTAGAAATGGGAGAGCAGCTAAGTTATGGCGGCGGAAGCCCGATCATGTTTCAGCATTTGTTCTGGTTTTTTGGCCATCCCGAAGTCTACATCGTCGCCCTACCTGCCTTTGGCATAGTCTCTGATCTGCTCGCGGTTCATGCCCGCAAAAATATCTTTGGATATCGCATGATGGTCTGGGCCATTGTCGGGATTGGGGCGCTCAGTTTTATCGTCTGGGCCCATCACATGTATGTCAGCGGCATGCACCCCTATTTCGGCTTCTTCTTTGCGACAACCACTTTGATCATTGCTGTTCCGACGGCCATCAAGGTCTACAACTGGGTTCTGACCCTCTGGAGGGGCGACATCCATCTGACTCTCCCAATGCTGTTTTCGCTTGGTTTTATCGTGACTTTTGTAAATGGCGGGCTGACCGGTCTGTTTCTTGGCAATGTGGTCGTGGATGTACCGCTTTCCGACACGATGTTTGTCGTGGCACATTTTCACATGGTAATGGGGGTTGCACCGATCATGGTGATATTCGGGGCGGTCTATCACTGGTATCCTCTGGTTACCGGACGCATGCTAAACGAAGCGCTCGGAAAATTTCACTTCTGGGTCACTTTCCTTGGGGCCTATCTGATCTTCTTCCCAATGCACTATGTCGGCCTCGTTGGTGTTCCACGACGCTATCCAGAATTGGGAGGTTCAGCATTTATCCCTGAATCCGTAGCAACCTTAAATTCCTTTATCAGCCTTGCGGCCTTTACAGTTGGCTTTGCCCAATTGGTGTTTCTGTTCAACTTGGTCCGGTCTCGGAGCCACGGGAACACAGCTGGACACAATCCATGGCGGGCAACAACGCTTGAATGGCAAACACCCGAAGTTCCCCCCGCACACGGCAATTGGGGAGAGGAAATGCCGCCCGTGTATCGCTGGGCATACGATTATAGTGTTCCGGGCGCACCACAAGATTTCATCGCCCAGAATGATCCCGGAACTGGGCATGGTGACGAACGATGAGCGCAATCCTCATATTTCTGGTGGCGGTCTTCGCGATTGCAGGCTGGTGGCTGTTGAAACAAGGGGTGATGAATAAACCTTGGCTGGAAAGCGGCCCTGAAACAGTTCCGGTTGAGACCACTCCGCACCACGAACGCAAAATTCACGTCGGCCTAGGCGTTTTCCTAGGCGTGGTCGGTGCGCTGTTTGCACTGACGGTTAGCGGCTTTTTCATGCGCATGGAATATCCGGACTGGCAAACGATGCCCTTGCCACCCGTGGTTTGGGTCAACACGGCGCTCCTTGTCATGGGCAGCCTCTCACTGCATCTTGCGTTGTTGGCCACAGACCGGCAAGACGAAGCCACTGTTAAGATTGGCCTCGTAAGTGCCGGTTTTGCTGCCTTTGGTTTTTTGTTGGGCCAAGCCATGGCCTGGCGGCAGCTGTCGGGATCCGGCTATGCGCTGACCAACAACCCGGCCAACAGTTTTTTCTATATGATTACCGCCATTCACGCGCTGCATATTCTGGGCGGACTATTTGCCTGGGGCCGGACCACGATTGCCGCCTTTAACGGTGTGGATCTGGTCAAACTGCACGACCGCATCAGCCTATGTGCAACATACTGGCATTTCCTACTGTTCGTCTGGTTCGTGCTTTTGATGGTGCTGGTCGGATGGGCGAAAGACATCTTCGTACTTTGCACCCGATTGTTGAGTTAAAGGACAGAGAAAATGACCGAGACAACACAACCACCACAACCCAAGGCCCAAAAACCTCAGGATGGCTGGGCGGGCGTCAAAGCCGATTGGTCGTCTGATCAGCGCGTCTTTAAGAATGTGTCTTGGGGCAAAGCTATGATGTGGATTTTTCTGCTGAGTGACACCTTCGTTTTTGGCATTTTCCTCGTCTCATACATGACATCAAGGATGTCGACGCGCACTGAATGGCCTGAAACAAGCGAGGTATTTGCCCTCCATATCGGCGGTACTGAGCTGCCGCTCCTTTTGATCGCAGTCATGACATTTGTGCTGATTTCAAGCAGTGGGACCATGGTCATGGCGGTGAATTACGGCTACCGGAAAGCGCGCAAAAAAACGGCTGCCTTTTTACTCGTCACTGCGGCACTTGGCGCGTCTTTTGTCGGTATGCAGGTATTCGAATGGAGCAAGCTCATCAAGGAAGGCGTGAGGCCTTGGGGCAATCCAATGGGAGCGGAGCAGTTTGGCGCAAGCTTTTTCATGATCACCGGCTTTCACGGAACTCACGTCAGCATCGGCGTACTATTCCTTCTCATTCTTGCCCGTAAAGTTTGGCGCAGGGATTATGATACCGGTAAACGAGGTTTTTTCACCAGTCGCAAAGGCTCCTATGAAAGTATTGAGATTATGGGGCTGTATTGGCATTTTGTCGATTTGGTCTGGGTCTTTATCTTTGCATTTTTCTATCTTTGGTAAAGTGGAGGTTAAGTTATGACAGCACATAAAAATCACGTCGAAAACGCCCCCCAACAGCACCCGTTGAGGGTCTATCTTATCGTGTGGGGCTGGCTGTTCATCCTAAGCGCCTGTTCTTACCTCATAGATTATCTTGGCCTCCAAGGGTATCTTCGTTGGTCCCTTATCTTGATGTTTATGATGCTAAAGGCTGGCCTTATCATCGCTTTCTTCATGCACATGAAATGGGAACGCGGCGCGCTATCTTGGGCGATAATGTTGCCTGTGGTCGCCGTTCTGGCCTTTGTTGTGCTGATGGCGCTTGAATCCGATTACACCTTTGACACCCGAGTGGATAATTTCGGCCCCAATACGGTCGCTTTTCCCCACAAATAAAAGGCACGCCCAATTTGGTCGCGCCCTTTTGGCGTGTGTGCTGCTAACGTTAAACAAGGTTTGCAGGGTTTCCCGGGCCTGATCCCACGACAACTTTGCGATAAATATGCCAAGTTGCATGCCCTAGGATCGGCAGGACCACCACCAAACCAGCAAAGACCGGCAGGGCACCAACCAATAAGAGAAGAGCAACAATTAGCCCCCATGTAAGCATTGGTATGATATTCATTGCCACGGCTTTTATCGACGTCGTGATCGCCGTAACAGCGCCAACATCACGATCAAGCAATAGCGGAAAGGCAACGACTGTGGTGCTCAAGACGACAAGCGCAAAACAAAATCCAGCCGCATTGCCAAGAAGTATCAACGTCCAGCCTTCGCGCGTGCTGACAACATTGCGAAAGAACTCAACAAATGATTCCGGGACCGCTGGTCCGTAAATCGACGTATATATGCCTTGCGCAACATACAACCATAGAAAAAACAACGCGAATAACATCGTCCCCACGGCAATGATTGCGGGTATTGCTGGTGATTTTGCGACATCAAACGCGTGCATCCAAGACGTGTCTTGCCCTCGTTCAATTCGCCGGCTCATTTCATAGAGGCCTAATGCGGCAAGCGGCCCCAAGAGTGCAAATCCAGTCATCAGTGGGTATAGCAATTGAAGAGCATTCCCACCGGAGGCCCATCTGACAAGTGTCATGCCTATAATCGGATAAATCAGCACTACAAAAATGTACTGTGATGGTTTCTTTAGAAAATCCCGCCCCCCTTGTCGAAGAGCATCAAACACGTCCGCAATAGAAATTTTCCGGACTGTCGTTTCTTCAAAAACGGTGTCACCGGCAGCAAAAATATGAAAAGTTGTCATCAGAAGTGCTCCCAATTAGCTATGGGTAAACTCGCCTGACAGGGCGCGAACTAAAGGCATGTCCAGCCACGCGAAACCATCTACACCATAGCCTGAATCAAGCATTTTGTCGCGCTTTTTGTTACAATACGTATTGGATGTAATGAAAACGTTAACTGTTTCCTCAATTAGCCAAGGACAGCGGGCGTCACGTATCGGTTACTTCAGAACGGAATGGGCACAATAAACACATCAACCAAGAGGGCCCCAAAAATCAAAAAGAGATACAGAATTGAGAACGAAAAGAGCCGCTTTTCCGCTTGCATTGTATCACCTTCGGGAGGCGACTTCAGCACAGCCCACGCACACCGCAAAAACCAAAGACCAAGCACGACAGCTACAGTGCCATAAAGCAGTCCGGCAGGGCCAAAAACAGAGGGCAATACAGCCGTTGGAACCAGGAGCGTCGAATATACAAACATCTGCTTTCGTGTCGACTTTTTGCCTGCAACAACAGGCATCATAGGAATGCCCGCTGCTTCATAATCTCCGGCTTTAAACAACGCTAGCGCCCAGAAATGTGGTGGTGTCCACAGGAAAATAATTAGAAACAAAATCACGCTTTGAATAGTGATTTCACCCGTCGCAGCAGCCCATCCGATCATTGGAGGAATTGCTCCGGCAGTGCCACCAATGACGATATTCTGCGGTGTCGAATGTTTCAGCCACATAGTATAAATCACGGCATAGAAGATAATTGTAAACGCGAGCAGCCCTGCAGCTAGGATATTGGTAGTGATTGCCAGTAATACCACCGACCCAACCGAGATAATCAACCCAAAACCAAGTGCTTCGTTCGGTTTAATGCGGCCAGATGGCAGAGGACGGCCAGAGGTGCGCGACATGACCGCGTCAATTTCGGCGTCATACCACATGTTTAAGGCTCCCGCCCCCCCCGCTCCAAGGGCGATAGCCAGCATTGCAAAAATAAGTGTCATTGGCGGAATAGACGTTGGCGCAACAATCAAACCGCAAAACGCTGTGAACACCGCGAGGGACATCACCCGAGGTTTCATCAGCGTGAAATAGTCGCGCTGCTTAAGAAAAACTACGCTTTGCTCAGGCATTTTCGAAATAGGTTTATTAACAACAGGTCTTTCGGTTGGCACACGCTCTCCCCCACTGTCTAAGTAACTCCAGCCTAGTCAGAAGAAGAACACCTTGCAATAAACTTGATTGCCGGTCGTCATAGTTTTGGTTCCAGAGGCAGGTGCTGTCAGACAAATTCGAACTCGTCACTGCTTGGACAACCTCGCTACCCTTTACGCCACGCCAAGTTGGCGTCACTCGGCAAGATCAGCGGCACGGTTCAGCTTAAAATTTGGCCTGGAGTAAAGGCTGCGCTCCGAGTTGAAATGATTGTAGACTGAAGAATGAACGGCGACGAATATCTGTAAGCTTCGCATTCGACGGAAACGCAGCATGGCACGCTCTCGTCGTCGAAAAGGCCCCTTCTCGTGGTTTTCAAATAAACCACTGCTAGGCAACGAATGGGAATTCTCGACCCTGTTGTTCAGCCTACGGCCAGTTTCTTGTTTGTCAGCATTGCCGATGACTTTCATCGCGGCACCATAAGAACGGAGCTTGTCGGTCACGATGACCTTCGGCTTCCCAAAACGGTTCATTGATTTTCTTATAAATTTCAACGCAGCCTTGCGATCACGACGTTTCGTGACATAGCTTTCCAGCACCTCGCCCTCGTGATCAACGGCGCGCCAGAGGTAGTGGGTTTCACCGTTGATTTTTACGAACACCTTCTCCAAATGCCATAAGCGATGGCGGGCTCAAGTGCTGCTTGGGTTAGTGACTAATTTTTCACCGGCAGGTTCCTGACCCACGGTAGCTGTTATTCACAGGAAAAATTGCGTATACTCGCAAGCAGGAGGAAAAGATGACGGTTGTCAAAAGGCTTGGTCGTCTCGCCTTCGCAGCCGCAGTGTTTCTCGCAGCTGCAACCTTGGCGATCAGCGAAAACACAGATGATACAGCACCGCAGCCGATTGCGCTTCTTGCCGATATTGCGGGGCCCATCGGGCCGGCCACCACGCGCCACGTCGAAAGGGTGATCAAAATTGCTGCTGCGCAGCAGGCCGAAGTGCTCATCCTGCGGCTAGACACACCGGGTGGCCTGGTCGATGCTATGCGTGACATCATCAAAGAAATCCTCGCCTCTCCGACACCAGTCGTCGGTTATGTCGCACCTCCCGGTGCGCATGCGGCGAGTGCCGGAACTTATATTCTCTACGCCACACACGTCGCCGCCATGGCACCCGGCACCAACCTTGGTGCAGCCACGCCGGTGTCAATCGGCGGCCTGCCCGGAACGCCACCTGCGCGACCATCACCTCTTGGCGAAAAGCAAGACGAGACCGGTAACGGGGATAATGACGAGAGCAGTGATGACGGCGGCGGGCAGCCGACCACTCTTGCCCCCGAAGACGCCATGACGGCCAAAGCCACCAATGATGCAGTTGCCTTCATTCGCAGCCTTGCAGAGCTGCGCGGGCGAAATGCGGATTGGGCGGAACGCGCGGTGCGCGAAGCGGCCAGCCTGTCATCGGCGCGGGCGTTGGATGCGGGTGTGATTGAACTTGTCGTCGCAAACAATGACGATCTTCTATCTGCCTTGGACGGGCGCACCGTTTCCGTTGGCGGCGAAGAGCGCGTGCTTGCAACCAGCGATCTAGTGATCACGCGGATCGAGATGGACAGCGTAACCAGAATTCTCGCGGTGCTTTCAAACCCGAACCTCGCGCTGATCCTGATGATGATCGGAGTCTACGGGATCATTCTCGAATTCTGGAGCCCTGGTGCCTTGGTACCCGGCGTGGTTGGCGCCATCAGCCTCATGCTTGGACTGTACGCACTCAATATGCTACCTTTGGATTATGCCGGTCTGGCGCTGATCGGCCTTGGTGTCGCCTTCATGGTGGCCGAGGCATTCACCCCCACCTTCGGAATTCTGGGATTCGGCGGTTTGATCGCCTTTGTCACCGGGGCTGCGATGCTGATTGATACTGATGTGCCGGCATTTCAGATTTCGTGGTGGGTAATCGGAACCATGGCCACCGCAAGTGCCGGGGTGTTGGTGTTACTGCTCGGCTACACGTTACGGGTCTATGGAAGCAGGCCTACGGCCGGTCACAGCCGGATGCTAGGAAAGGAAGCATTGGTGCTCGACTGGTCCGGAGAAGACGGGTTTGTCTGGGCCGAGGGCGAGCGCTGGCATGCGCAAGGCGTCACCGATCTGGCTCCCGGTGCCACGGTCCAGATCCGCGCAGTGGCCGGTCTGACCCTCCTTGTAGAAACCTCAAGCCAAGCATCGGGCCAGGCTGATGTCGGGCAACGGAAAGGGGAAACATCGCCATGAATACCATATTTTTTGACTCAATAGTCTACCTGTTGGGAGCGGCGCTCCTCATATGGATACTCTCGGTCGCCATCTATATTTTCCGGGAATACGAACGCGGTGTCATGTTTACGCTCGGGCGTTTTACCCGAGTTTGCGGACCCGGTTTCGTGATCATAATTCCCTTTGTGCAACAGGTCGTGCGCACCGACCTACGCATGGTCGTCGAGGACGTTCCGAGTCAGGATGTGATTTCACGCGACAATGTCTCGGTCAAGGTGAACGCGGTGCTCTATTTTCGCATCGTCGATCCTGAACGGGCGATCGTCAATGTCGCCAATTTTGCCGTCGCCGTCAGCCAGTTGGCGCAGACCACATTGCGTTCGGTTCTCGGCAAGCACGAGCTGGATGAAATGCTGGCAGAACGCGAAAAACTGAATGTCGATATTCAGGAACTTCTCGACCGGCAAACCGATGCCTGGGGCATCAAGGTCGCCAATGTCGAAATCAAACATGTCGACATCAATGAAAGCATGGTACGCGCCATTGCCAAACAGGCTGAGGCGGAACGGCTGCGCCGTGCGCGTGTCATCAATGCCCAAGGCGAACAGCAGGCCGCGGCAAAGCTGGTCGAAGCTGGCAAGATGCTCGCCACACAACCCAACGCTATGCAGCTTCGCTACTTCAACGCGCTCACCGATATTGCTGGGGAGCGCACCTCGACAGTGATTTTTCCCCTGCCGGTTGATCTGCTGCCGATTGACCTGCGGCCGAAACCCAAACGCGATCCAGAGGACAGCCTTGGGTGACCTGTTTTCGGGCAAACGAACCCGAACCGGTCTGCAACCGCTGCGGCGCCGAATATTAATCCGGCGCGGTCATGGGTTTGGGATCACAGCCCGATTTGTGTCCGGCATTTCGTCATTCGCCCGGCATTTGCGGATCCTAATGGCGATGTCACACTGAGTTTCGGTTCGACCGGCCCGGAAATTCTGAGAAAGGCAATCAAGCTATGACCAAAAAGCGTATTCCGCTCACCTTTTCAGTGCCCGAACCAATCAGCAGACCGGGACAGGAACCCGATTTTTCCGCGATGGCCATCCCTGCGGCAGGAGAGGTCCGGCGGCCCGAAGTCTCATGCCCGGCGGAAGAAATGAAAGACATGGCCAGAACAATGGTGCGGGTGCTCAATCGCGACGGCACAGCGGTTGGCCCTTGGGCAGATCTGGACAGTGATCCCGAAGACCTGCTCAAGGGCTTACGGAGCATGATGCGCATGCGGGCTTTTGATGACCGCATGCTTTCGATGCAACGGCAAGGAAAGACTTCGTTTTACATCCAATGCTCCGGTGAAGAAGCAATTGCGATCGCGCATCAATCTGCCCTGTCTCCCGGTGACATGAATTTTCCGACCTATCGTCAGCAAGGTCTGCTCATGGCACAGGATTACCCACTGGAAACCATGATCTGCCAGATCCTTTCGAACGAAAAAGACCCGCTGGAAGGCCGGCAGATGCCAACCCTACACTCGGTAAAAGACTATGGCTTCTTCACGGTTTCAGGTAATCTCGGCACCCAGTTTATCCATGCGGTGGGATGGGCGATGGCCTCGGCCATCAAGGGCGATTCCCGGATCGCCTCAGCATGGATCGGAGAGGGGGCAGCGGCCGAAATTGATTTCCACTCGGCGCTGGTGAACGCGTCAGTTTACAAACCCCCTGTCATCCTCAACGTCGTCAACAACCAATGGGCGATATCATCTTTTCACGGCATAGCTGGGGGCGACCACGCCACGTTCGCTGAACGGGCGCACGGCTACGACATTCCGGCCTTGAGAGCCGACGGCAATGACTTTCTGGCGGTCCGGGCGGTGTCAAAATGGGCGGTGGAAAGAGCGCGCCGAAATCTCGGCCCGACTTTGATCGAGTGGGTCACCTATCGCGCGGGCGCACATTCCACTTCTGACGATCCGGGAAAATATCGCCCGAAACACGAATCCGATGCTTGGCCCCTTGGCGACCCAGTTCTCAGGCTCAAAACGCATTTGATCAACTTAGGCACCTGGAGCGAGGAACGGCACGTCCAAGCTGAAGTCGAAATCAAAGAAGAAATCCGCGACGCGAGCAAAGAGGCCGAGAAAAGCGGTGTCATGGGACATGGTGCCCGCGTCGGCGCAATGTTCGAGAATGTTTACAAAACCATTCCGCCGCATCTCGTCGCGCAACTGAACGAACTGGAGTCCTAGCCATGCCGATCATGACAATGGTGGAAGCTATACGGGACGGCCTCGACGTCAAACTCACCGAAGACGCCGATGTAGTGGTTTTTGGCGAAGACGTCGGCTATTTCGGCGGGGTGTTCAGGTGCACCGTCGGGCTTCAGGAAAAATTCGGGATTTCCCGTGTTTTCGACGCCCCGATCAATGAAAGTGGTATTGTCGGGGCTGGAATAGGAATGGCCGCTTATGGATTGCGCCCCTGCGTCGAAGTGCAATTCGCCGATTACATTTATCCGGCCTATGATCAGATTGTGTCCGAGGCCGCGCGCCTGCGATACAGATCCAACGGGGATTTCACCGCACCTATTACAATCCGTACGCCCTGCGGCGGTGGTATCTTCGGTGGGCAAACCCACAGTCAAAGCCCCGAGGCGCTGTTTACCCATGTGTGCGGGTTGAAAACAATCATTCCGTCGAACCCGTTCGATGCAAAGGGCCTGTTGATCGCCGCGATTGAAGACGATGATCCGGTTATATTCTTTGAACCTAAACGTCTCTACAACGGCCCGTTCGACGGGCACCATGAACGCCCTGCCAAAAGCTGGTCCGGCCATCCGATGGCCGAGGTCCCAGAGGGACACTATTCAATCCCAATTGGCAAGGCATCTGTCTACCGCAAGGGCGAAGCGCTGACGATCCTAGCCTACGGGACCATGGTCCATGTCAGTGAGGCTGCAGCCGAAGAAACCGGAATTGACGCGGAAATCCTCGATCTACGAACGCTCATGCCGCTTGATATCAGGGCAATCCAGGCCTCGGTACAAAAGACTGGTCGCTGCATGATCGTGCACGAAGCTACACGCACCTCGGGATTCGGTGCGGAACTGTCTGCGCAGGTCCAGGAGACCTGTTTTTACCATTTGGAAGCTCCCATCGTTCGCGTGACCGGCTGGGATACACCTTACCCGCATGCCCAAGAGTGGGAATATTTTCCAGGTCCCGCAAGAGTTGGCAAGGCAATACGAGAATTGATGGAGGCCGGGTGATGGCAAAAATTAAAATCCTGATGCCAGATGTTGGCGAGGGAGTCACAGAGGCGGAAATTACCGAATGGCACGTAAAACCCGGCGATCTTGTGCGGGAAGATGATGTGCTGGCGGCGGTGATGACCGACAAGGCGACGGTTGAAATTCCTTCGCCGGTCGACGGGGTCATCATCTCTACCACCGGCGATATTGGCGATGTGATTGCGGTCGGCGAGACGATCGTGAGCCTTGAGGTTTCTAATGCGCAGGGAGCGCCCGAACCAGCGGGTACTGAACCGGCCGACATTGACAGGATCGGCCAATCTGTTTCCAAAGCGACCA
>Ga0209395_1002667_pt1 | contig 22937 bp, 22 predicted proteins | sample GOMGulsemesocosm_3_FD_184635 | JGI IMG/M metagenome (GOLD analysis project Ga0209395, IMG submission 184635) | Methane-oxidizing microbial communities from mesocosms in the Gulf of Mexico - GOM9D Gulf of Mexico (SPAdes) (version 2) | ecosystem: Environmental > Aquatic > Marine > Cold seeps... | reverse complement strand
ATTTATAATTTATGAAACAAGGTTACAAAAGTGTAATTATGCTTTTGCTATTTTTTAGCTCAATAGTTGGGCTGCAAGCACAAGAGAAAACAGTTTCTGGAACTGTTACAGATGGTTCTGGGCCTTTGCCTGGAGTTACTGTCTTAATTAAAGGGACAACTACTGGAACAGAAACAGATTTTGACGGAAATTACACAATTAAAGCTGCACAAGGAAATATTCTTGTTTTTAGCTTTTTAGGAATGAAAACAGTTGAGCGTTCTGTTGGTACTTCAAGTAGAATTGACTTGGTGATGACAGAAGATGCAAATGTTTTAGACGAAGTAGTTGTAGTAGCTTTTGGTACAACTACTAAAGAAGCTTTTACAGGATCTGCAACTGTTGTTGGAGCTAAAGAATTGGCATTAAGAACTGTGACTTCTCCTATTGCTGCTATTGAAGGTAAAGCAACAGGTGTACAATTTTTATCTGCTTCTGGGCAACCAGGATCATCACCCTCAATCGTTATTCGTGGAGTAGGTACCTTAAATGGTAGTTCTGCACCTTTATATATTGTAGATGGTATGCAGTTTGAAGGATCTTTAAACTCTATTAATCAAAATGATGTTGCCTCTATGACAGTATTGAAAGATGCTGCATCTACCTCATTATACGGTTCTCGTGCCGCAAATGGAGTTGTAATTATAACTACTAAATCTGGTAGAAAAGGAGCTTTAAAAGTTAACTTTTCTTCACAGTTTGGTGTTATTTCAAGAGCAATTGATGATTATAAAACTGTAGGAGCTGGTGAGTATTACGAATTGGCTTGGGAAGCATACAGAAATACTTCTACTATTGGTGGAGACCCTGCATTGGCCTCTGCATCAATTTACAATCGTTTAGGCTACAATCCTTTTGATGTTGCAAATGATCAAATTGTTGGAGTAGATGGTAAAATAAATCCAAATGCCAACCTTATTTCTAAAAGTTTAAACTGGAAAGATGTAATGGAGAGAACTGGAACTAGAGAGAATCATTCTATTAGCATTGCTGGTGGAGGTGAAAATCATAAAGTATTTTTCTCAAGTTCTTACCTTAAAGAAACGGGATATGTTATTGAAAGTGATTTTGATCGTATTACAACGCGTTTAAATGCAGAGTTTTCACCAAAAGAATGGTTAACAGTTGGAGGTAACATAAACTTAGCGCTTACTGATAGACACGGTCCTACAAGTGGAGGTACTGGTTCTATTGTAAATCCTTTTAACTGGGCTTTAAACTTGGCTCCAATTTATCCTGTATACATCAATGACCAAAATGGAAATTTAGTATTGGACGCTGCAGGACAGCCTCAATATGATCTTGGTACAGGAAATGCAGCGTACAATACGCAGTCTAGACCGTACAACCCAGGACGTCATGGTATTGCAGAATTGATTTTAAATGAAGACATTGTTAAGCATAATAATGTTGGGTTTAGAAACTTTGCTGAAATTACTTTAATGGATGGATTAAAAGCAAAAGTAGCGTACGGTAGAGATATTCAAGAACGTATTACTAAAGGGTATGAAAACCAAGTAGTAGGTGATGGTGCTCCAACTGGAAGATACAGTGAAACTAGATATAGAAGAACTGTTGAGAATTTCAACCAAATTTTATCTTACAATAAATCGTTTAACGATGTTCATAATGTAGATGTAACCTTAGGTCACGAAAGTTTTGATAGAAAATACACGCAACTTAATGGTATTGCAAATACGCAGACTGCAACTGGTATTTATGAATTTGCAAATTTCGCCGCTGGTGATAATGTAGGTGGTTTTAGTACTGACCGTACATTAGAAGGGTATTTTGCAAGAGCAAATTACAACTTTGATAGTAAATATTACTTAAGTGCATCTTTTAGAAGAGATGGAACTTCTGTTTTTGATTCAGATGTACGTTGGGGTAACTTTTACTCGGTAGGTGGATCTTGGAGAATTGATCAAGAAGAATTTATGAGTAATGTCTCTTTTGTAAATAGATTGAAATTAAGAGCTTCTTATGGTGAAGTTGGAAATGATAACTTAGGAAATTTCTATATCTCTCAAGCGTTGTATACAATTTTATCAAATGCTGGTTCTCCAGGTATATTTTGGTCAAGTACAGGGAATTCTTCATTAACATGGGAAAACCAAGTAAGTTGGGATGTAGCATTAGAATTTGGGTTGTTTAACAACAAGCTTGAAGGTTCTGTAGAATTTTACAACAAAAATTCAGTAGATCTTTTATTCAATCAACCAATTCCAACATCTGAAGGGTTAAATCAAGCGCCTTTCAATATTGGTGATATGTACAATAGAGGTGTAGAAGTAAGTTTAACAGGAAATTTGTTTAAAACAAAAGATTTTGACTGGAGCTTAACTACTCAGGTTTCTACATTTAAAAATGAGATTACTAAATTGGCAGCGCCATCTGATAATGGATCAAAACGTTGGGAAGTTGGAAGATCTAGATATGATTATTACATCTATCATTGGGCAGGTGTAGATCCAGCAAATGGAGATTCATTATATTACATGTTTGAAGACGAAGTTGTAGATGGAGCAAATACAGGAAATAGAATTCCAGTATTAAATACAGATGGAACTCAGAAAACAACAAATGATTACCAAGATGCTGGTGAAGCTTATACAGGTGATAGTAGTATTCCTGATTTAATTGGTTCTGTATCTAACAGTTTAAGATATAAGCAATTTACATTAGATTTCTTATTCACATTTGGTGTGGGTGGTAAAATTTTAGATGGAGGATACTCTAGCTTAATGCACTCAGGAACTTATGGAAGTAACTTACATGTAGATGCATTAAATGCATGGAGAGCTCCAGGAGATATTACTGATGTTCCTAGATTAGAAACAGGAAACCCTAATCAAAGAGTTGGTGGTTCTACAAGATTCTTAACGGATGCTTCTTACCTTTCTTTAAGAAATGTGAATTTTGGTTATAGTTTTGATAGCGACTTAACGAATAAGTTGAAGGTAGATAACTTAAGACTTTTTATGACTGGAGAAAACTTATTTATTTCAGCTAAAAGAAAAGGAATTAATCCTCAACAAAGTTTAGCAGGTACGCAAGGTGGTAATAGCTTTAGCCCAGCAAGTGTGTTTTCATTTGGGGTAAATGTTTCTTTCTAAGTTGAATTATAAAAAAAATATATATATTATGTTAAAAAAAATCAATCTATTATTTCTAGCGGTATCACTAGTCTTGGTTACAGGATGTAGTGACGATTTTCTAGAAACGAAACCTACAAATGCCATCGCAGCAGCGGATGCATATGCCAGTCCAGAAAACATGTTTTTAGTGTTAAATGGACTTCATAGACAAATGTTTGCACAGTCTCCGTTACCAGGAACTGTAAGTAGACCAGGTCAGCAATACTTTATGCCTATGTTCGATGTGTACTGTGGTGACTTAATTCACTCTGCTCCAGGAAATGGATGGATGCGTGCTGGATTACAATGGTTAAACCATACATCATCAACGTCTAGATCTGTTAGAGATCTTTGGTATGAGCGTTACCACTTTATAGCAACGGCTAATAATCTTATTAATAAAATAGCAGAAGCTGGGTATCCTACAACGGATCCGCAGATCGCTAATATTTTAGGACAGGCGTATGCATATAGAGCATGGGCGTATCACCAATTAGTTAGTACGTATGCAAAAGGATATTTAATTGGTAATCCAGCTACAGATGCAGGGATTCCATTAATTTTAACAACAGGAGCTCCTTATACGAGTGAGCCTAGATCTACTGTACAGGTTGTTTATGATCAAATCGAAGCAGATATTAATGCTTCAATTGCAGCTTTTCAAGACGCGTCAGCGCCAAGTGATAAGTCACAATTATCAATAAATGCTGCGTATGGAATAAAAGCACGTATTTCTTTGTCAAAAGGAGATTGGGCCGTTGCAGCTAGTGCAGCAGTAAGTGCTCGTGCAGGTTTTTCTTTATTAGATGAGTCAGCTTGGAAATCAGGATTTAATAGCGTTGATCTTTCTGAAGTTATTTGGGGAGGAAAAGTTATTGATGCAGAAACTACGTATTACCAATCGTATTTCTACTTTATTAGCAATACCTTTAATGGTTCTCAAAATAGAGGGAATCCGAAGATTGTGAATATCGAGAGATATAACCAAATTCCTGCTACAGATTACCGTAAAGATGTGTTTTTACCACTTGCACCAAACACAAATGGTTCAGCATCTAACGGACAAGGAGGAAGTTCAGCAACCGATCCAAATTACAGCAATGATACTGATTTTTGGAATGCATGGGGCGATATCGTTTCTCAGTATTCAACTACTGGTCATAATACACACCCGTACATGCACTTAAAATTCAAGCAAAAGAACACGGGTACTATTGATCCAGATGATGTGATTTATATGCGTTCTTCTGAGATGTATTTAATCGAAGCTGAAGCAAAAGCAATGTTAGGTGATGTTGCAGGTGCACAAGCGGCATTAAGACCTTTAGGAGAAGCTAGAGATACTGCATATGATGTTGCTGTTTTTAGTTCTCAAAGTTTACTAATGGATCATATTAAATTTCAACGTCATGTTGAATTATATGGAGAAGGATTTAGCTGGCATGACCACATCCGTTGGGATGTTGGAATTGACTTAACAAATTCTGGTGCATCTCAAGTATTGTATCAAGATGGGTTTACGCAAGGAAAACCATCTGTTAATGATGCTTGGATATGGAAAATTCCTCAAGAGGAAATTGATGCGAATCCAAATATTAGTGAAGCAGATCAAAACTAATTCATGCGTATATAATTTAAAAGAGGTCCAATTTATTGGACCTCTTTTTTTTGTTAGTTACATCAAAATGTAAAGTCTTTATATCAAAGTTATATCCCTAAGTATATTTATCAGGTATCTTAGTACTAGAATTACATGAGAGCTTTGTTTTCGTTATATAATTATTTGAATTAATTTATAAAACTATACAATTCGTAATTCATTTGAATTAATTTATAAGCCAAGGATTTGTAACCCTTGGCTTTTTTTATGCTTTTATAATTTCTTCCATTTCTTTCTGAAGCACGGCAGCCTTATCTCTTGCTGAAGTTGCGAAATTTTCACCTTTTGAAGCATAAATAATTCCCCTAGAAGAGTTAATTAATAAGCCAACGTTATCTGTATTCGCAGACATCCCATATTTACATACTTCTTGAAGGTTTCCTCCTTGTGCACCAACTCCAGGGACTAACAGAAAATTAGTAGGGATAATAGCTCTTATTTCTTTAAAATATTCTGCTTTTGTTGCACCCACAACATACATCAGGTTTTCTGAATTTTCCCAACGTTTAGAAGTTTCTAAAACATGTTTATAAAGTTCTTTTCCGTCCGTTTGTTTCGTCTGAAAATCAAAAGCACCTTCATTAGATGTTAAGGCCAGCATAATGGTATGCTTATTTTTAAAAGCTAAAAATGGTTCTACAGAATCTTTCCCCATATATGGAGCGACAGTGACAGAGTCAAATGCTAAGTCTTCAAAAAATGCTTTTGCATACATGCTAGAGGTGTTTCCGATATCGCCGCGTTTTGCATCAGCAATCGTAAATATCTCTGGATAGTTTTTGTTGATATAGCTAATGGTTTTTTCTAAAGATTTCCATCCTTTAATTCCATATGCCTCATAAAAAGCAGTATTCGGTTTGTAAGCAACACATAAATGATGTGTGGCATCTATAATGGCTTTGTTAAAAGAGAAAATGGGATCTTCTTCTTTTAATAAATGTGAAGGAATTTTAGTTAAATCGACATCCAAGCCAATACATAAAAAGGATTTTTTTAGATGAATTTGTTCTATTAGTTGTTTAGTTGTCATTTGTGTGGTAATATAGTTGTGCAAATGTACTTATTTTTGATAGTTTATGAATCGTAGATGTACTGTCAAATGATTATTCTTTTTTTGTAAGAAAATCAAAGTGCTTAAGACAAACTCTTTAAATTGAAAATAATGTTTAAAAAAACACTCATTCTTACCTTGTTTATTGTTGGATGTACCATGAAGGCACCAACCGAGTTTTCAAAAAAGGCATTAAACGATCAGTTGTTTACACAAGAGAATAAAGTAGTGCAATTCAAGGAAATATTAGCGGCATACAAAGGGAAAAAGGTGGTTGTAAATGTATGGGCCTCTTGGTGTAAGGACTGTGTTGTTGCCATTCCTAAAATGAAAGAATTTCAAGCCAAGTACCCACAGTTGATATATGTTTTTATTTCGGCAGATAGAAATGTCCATACATGGAAAAAGGCATTAAAAAAATATGGAATAAAAGGAGAGCACTATTTTATGAAGGATGGAATGGATAGTGATTTTGGAGATTTCTTAAACTCCAATTGGATTCCGAGGTATCTGATTGTTAATGAAAACGGTTTCGTAGATTTATTCAAAGCAACGAAGATTACTGACAAGAGAATTGTGAGCGCCTTAAAAAAATAACTTATTTTTGCTGCTAATAATAGTAGTTTAAAAAAAGTTTTTTAAGCGTTAATAACTAAATGTCAGAAAATGAGAAGCAAGATTGTAGCAGGTAATTGGAAAATGAATAATGATAGCAAGCAAACGAAATCCCTTGTTAAAGGAGTTAGGAAATCAATAAAAAAATTACCGTTAAATAACACTCGAGTTATTGTTGCTCCAACTTTTGTAAACCTTTCCGCTGCTATTAAAAGAGCAAAAAAGTCGAATATAGAAGTGGTTGCTCAAAACATGCATCAATCTAAAAATGGCGCCTTTACAGGAGAGATTTCTGCAGAAATGCTTAAAAGTATAGGTGTAAAAACTGTTATTCTTGGGCATTCAGAAAGAAGGTCATTGTTTAACGAAACGGATGCGCTTCTTGCTGAAAAGGTAAATGCAGCAGTAGAAAATGAATTAGAAATTATTTTTTGTTTTGGAGAGTTGTTAGAGGACAGGAAATCTGAAAACCATTTTGAGGTTGTGAAAAGTCAATTAGAAAATGGATTGTTTCATTTAGAAGCGATTTCTTGGAACAAGATCGTCTTGGCATATGAACCTGTTTGGGCTATTGGAACTGGCGAAACAGCATCTCCTGAACAAGCACAAGAAATGCATGCATATATTAGAAAAATATTAAAAGAAAAATATACAACTGTGGTAGCCGATAATACCTCAATTTTATACGGTGGAAGTGTAAAGCCATCTAACGCGGAAGAAATTTTTTCGAAAGAAGATGTTGATGGAGGTTTAATTGGTGGAGCTTCTTTAAAAGTAGAGGATTTTACGGCAATAATTAAAGCAATATAATTAATGGACAATATCTATTTAGAATACAATTTTAATGTTGTCCCGAAAGAACCTGGGACAGAAATCTTAATTGCTGAATTGGGTTTTGCCGGATTTGAAAGCTTTGTAGAAAATGAAAATGGCGTAACGGCTTATATTCAAAGAGAGGATTGGAATCCAGATATCTTGGAGAATATTGCTGTGTTATCCTCTAATGAGTTTGTTATCAATTTTGCTAAAAAAGAAATTGAGCAAACAAATTGGAATAGTGAATGGGAGAAGAATTTTGAGCCAATTCAGGTTGATGATTTGGTAAGCATTAGAGCTCCTTTTCATGAAAATCCAAAGTTAAAGTATGATATTGTCATAGAACCAAAAATGAGTTTTGGAACAGGACATCATGAGACAACTCATATGATGGTACAACATTTGATTGATTTAGATTTAGAGAACAAATCGACATTGGACATGGGCTGTGGTACAGGTATTTTGGCGATTTTTGCTGAGATGAAAGGGGCAAAGCCATTAGATGGAATTGATATTGATAATTGGTGTTATGTAAATTCGATTGAGAACTCACAAAGAAATAACTGTAAACATATTTCCTTTTATGAAGGTGATGCGAGTTTATTAGTTAATCAAAAATACGATGTAATAATCGCAAACATAAATAGAAACATCTTATTAAATGATATGGCAACTTATATTAAGTGTTTAAATGAGAATGGGGTCTTATTGTTGAGTGGTTTTTATAAAGAAGATATAGCAACTATAGACAAAGAGGTTTCAAGTCATGGTTTAACGATTCAAAATACATTAGAAAGAAATAATTGGGTTTCTTTAAAATATTTAAAAGGTTAATAGTATATTTATGATAACAATGAGTACAAAAGAAAAAATACAAGAAGACGTTGATGTGCTGGAAAAAGAAGTTAATCAACATGAGATTGTGCTGCATAATGATGATGTAAATACTTTTGACTTTGTGATTGATTCTTTAATTGATGTTTGTGAGCATAGCTTAGAGCAAGCTGAACAATGTACAATATTGGTGCATTATAAAGGAAAATGTACGGTGAAGACAGGGGAGTTAAAAGATTTGCAGTCTCGATGCTCAAAATTATTATCGCTAGGCTTATCAGCAGAATTAGTATAACATGATAAACGTTTTTTTATATTACGATTTTACGCCCTTTTTTAAGGATGAATCTGGCTCTTTTTCGGGAAACGAGATTTGTTTTAGTGTGTTAAATTCAGAACATTTTATGATTTTTGAAAATCATGAAGAAAATTATAATTTGTATATTTCGAAATACCAATCAAAAAATGAAGTGGGTAAAACAGCACCTGAAATTCTTGAATTATTGGTAGAAAATTACGATAAAAGTATTCCAGAACATCGAATTGCTATTCGACGGTATTTTGAATAATATATATTGGCACAACAATGTGACTTATTAAAAGTTATAGTGTCTTAAGAGTGTAGAAAGATTAAGAAATTGAAACATAAAAGAAAACTCCTTACTGTGGTAGTTGTATTCCTGGCATTACATGCTTATGGACAAGCAGTGCCGCCTCCAATTCCACCGCCACCGCCACCTGGATTACCTATTGATGGTGGGTTGTTATTTTTGCTGTTAGGCGGAGTGGTTTATGGAGTCAAAAAGACAATCAGTAATAAATAAGTTATAATTACATATAAAATAGCCTTTTTAATAGACATATTAGAAAGGTTTTCTGTTTTTAGAAGGTATATAAAAAGAAAAAACGCATCAAATTGATGCGTTTTTTTGTGACCATGATAGGATTCAAACCTATAACCTCTTGAGCCGTAATCAAGTGCGCTATTCAGTTGCGCCACATGGCCGTTAAGCGGGTGCAAATATAAAGATGTTTTTTAAACTATAAAACCTATTCGGCTATTTCTTTTCTAAAACTTTCAATAATTGGTGTAGCCTTTTCAGTGTCAGATTTATAAATAAATAACTCCACGGCATTCATCGGGGAACCGAAGCCTCCAAGCCTTGCAGATTCGTGTTGGTTTTTTATTAAACAAGGTATTTTTACTTGATCTAGCAAGTAACTTAGTCTATTTACTAAAATAGAGGTTCCTGTAAATACTTTAATGTGTTCTTTTTTCATAATGTGTGATTTTTTATTCTAAGGAGTTTAATGTAATGTACGCCCTCCATCCAATGATTGCTAATTGAAATTTAGAGGCCTTCGAAATATCCAACTGTCTTTTCGTGAAAGAAGGTAATAGGGTCTTGTTGATTTTTGCAAGTATTTTAAAAAAGGATTTTTTCATGGTGATGTTTATCAATGTCAAAAATAACGATAGTTATAAGATACAATAAAAAGCGACCAGTTTGGTCGCTTTTTAGAAATATTTTTAAATTATTCTTTATTGTTACTCATCATCTTTTTAGCTAAATCTGCACCAATTAGCGATTGTAGTAAATTGCCACCATTTCCGTTTTTACTCCCTTCAATGTACGTTTGTGGCAGCTTTAAGTCTTTAATTTGCTGTGCTACACCAACTGCTGTTTTGTAATTCCATTCAGCTTTTTCCTGTGGTGTTAATCCGGCACTTACTAGTTTAGAGTTTTCATAGTACTGCGCATCTGCAGCAACTTTTTTGCTCTTAGCTTTGTATTGCTCAACTTCAAATTGTTTCTTTTCTTTGATGAGGTTAAATCCAGCTACTTTGGCTTCTGTTTCAGCTTCGATAGTTTGTTGTATTTGAATTTTTTCTAAACGGGCTCTTTCTTTTGCTTTTTCAGATTCCCCTTTTGCAACTTCTTTCTTTGCTCTATAGTATTCACGTTCTGCTTGTTGCTTTTCTAATTGAGTTTGTGCAACTTCATTTTTTTGTAAATCTAAACGTTGATCGAAAGATTCTTCCCAATCAATTCCGGTTACCTGTGCTTGGTAAATTTTTAAACCGTATTGTTTTAAGGTGTTAGAGTTGTCACGAATAATTTCGCCTAATTGGTTTCGTTTGATTCTGAACTTCTTCTGTTTACTAGATTTTCCAATTTTTATTTTTCTTATGGTTGTCGTGTCTCCAACAACCTCAGCATTGTTTTCGGCTTCGTAATACAATTCAACCTGGTACATGCCGTTTTCTAATTGATCTCTAAAATATCTATCAAAATCAGAAGCCTGGCCAGAAATATAATCTTGTGCATCCATTAATTTACAAGTGTTTTTTATGGCAGCATCGATGTTAGGTAATACTCTACCATAAATTAGTTTGGCTTCGCTACGATTTCTGTCAGCCATATTTAAAAACACCTCTTCGTCATTGATATTTACGCCCACAATTACAGAAGTACTGATTTCTGCTTTAATAGCGTCACTAAATTCCCATTTCTGGGCTTTTCTATTGTAAATTCCTTGACCGTTTTTGGGTAAATCTTCTCCCGATTTTGTAATAATATCTTTAATAGAAGTTTCGTAAGAGAGCGGAATTATTCTCCCCCACCATTTTAATTTAAGTCCTTGTGTTGTGATCATTTTATCTCCACCAGAAACGAACTGTACTGCATAAGCAGTACCGGCATCGGCATAAAAAAACATGCCTGTAATGACGCTCATTAATATACCAAGTATTGTGATTTGAAAACTGCGTTTTTTTGTAAACCAGTCGATTAGTTTATTAGACTTTAAAAAAGGTTTTAGAATCAGTGTAATAATTCCAATAATAATTAATAGAATACCTAAAGTTGTTAGCATAGTAATTTTTGGTTTTAAAAGTTAATGTAATTATAGGTGTCAATTTTCACCAGAATGTTACAAGAAATAATGTTATTCTTGTTTTGTTGTGGTAATGATTAAGGCCCCATGTTGCCCTTTTTGCCCAAATTTTAGAAGAGCCTCTTTCTTTTTTAAGACTAAAAGAGAGGTGATTTCTTTTGGGTTTATCTTTTTAAATAGATCAGAAGAAATGGTGTTGTCATTTAAAAGATATAAAGGAGTTGGATGGTTTTTAGAAGGGCCAATTCTTAGGTTTTCTTTAATGCGAGATTTTGTAACTAGCTTAATAGAAACAATACCATTCGTTTCTCCAACCTTAATAGCAGGGATTGTTCCGTTAGTCTTCTCTAAGGATAGAGAAGCCGAGCTTTTTTTGTTTTTTAATTTTAAAGTGACCCCTGTGATTTCTGTTTTTTGATTGAATGTTAAGTTGCTAAAATTAAAAGCAACGCCAATGCTTGCAAAATCATTTTTAAGCGTAGTAAGTTTCTCTTCTGTGTAGTTTTTATTGATGATTTCGACAAAGCCATCAAACCTATTTTGTAGAAAAAGAAATTTCTCTTGAGCAGATATATGGAGATGTGAAAAGAATATAAATAGAGAGAATATGTAGAATTTTGTAGTTTTCATGGTCTGGGTATGATCTTTTAAATAGCGAAATAAAGATAGTTTTATTTAGAAGAAAAAGACAAATGAAAAGGACCTTTTTTATTTAAGAAAATCATTTTATGCTATCTTCGCAGAAAATATTTTTTGAATGGAATTTGTGTACATTATTTTGGGGTTGGTTTTGTTAATTGTAGGAGGTAATTGGCTGTTAAAAGCAGCAGTTGGACTTTCGTTACGTTTAAATATCCCAAAAATTGTTATTGGTATGACCGTGGTGTCATTTGCAACTTCAGCTCCAGAATTAATAGTTAGCATAAAGTCTGCCTTAGATGGTTTTCCAGATTTAGCACTTGGCAATGTGGTGGGGTCAAATATTGCAAACTTGGCATTGGTTTTGGGTATTACTGTTATTTTGTCAAAAATTGATACAGAAAAAAGCTTTTATAAAACAGATTGGCCTGTGATGATGCTTGCTTCTTGTTTATTGTATGTGTTTCTGGTAAATGATGCAAAAATAGAGTTTTATGAAGGGGCACTGTTGTTTTCGTTGTTAGTGGTTTTTTTAATTTATTTATTGAGATTTCAAAAACAAGCAGTGGTAGATGAAATGCCAAAGGATGATGAGCAATTGCCAGTGTTTAAAATTTTATTATTTGTAGTAATTGGGGCCATTGGTTTGTGGGCTGGTTCTGAGTTATTAATTAAAGGAGCGGTGTCATTGGCTACAGATTTTGGTGTAAGTGAGCGTGTTATTGGAGTTACTGTAGTTTCTATAGGAACAAGTATCCCTGAATTAGCAGCTTCTATAATTGCAGTATTAAAAAAAGAAAAATCAATTTCTATTGGAAATTTAATTGGGTCAAATATTTTTAATATTCTGGCAGTGTTAGGAATTACTGCAATGATTACCCCAATAGAGTTAAAAGATGTTGAGTTGTTGAATTACGATATATTTTGGATGCTAGGGATTTCTTTTCTAGTGCTGCCATTGGTATTCTTTCCTAAGAAATTACGACTAGATTGGAAAGATGGTTTTATACTTTTAGTGCTATATGTGGTATTTTTGGTTTCCACTTTAAGTGCATAAAAAAAAGCGTTCGAATCTCGAACGCTTTTTTTTGTTGTGTTGTGTATGGAAAACGTTGTTATAGGTTTTCGCAAACTGGTTTTACAGTTTGTATAATTCTTGATGCAATTTTATAAGGATCTCCGTTTGAAGCAGGTCTTCTATCTTCTAAATACCCTTTCCAACCATTGTCTACGGTTAAAATAGGAATTCTAATTGAAGCGCCTCTGTCAGAAATACCATAACTAAAATCTGTAATAGATGCAGTTTCGTGTAAGCCTGTTAATCGCTGATCGTTGTGTGCGCCATAAATATCAATATGTTCTTTAGTAACTGGTCTAAAGGCTTCACAAACTTTCATGTAAATTTCTTTGGATCCACATGTTCTTAGTACTTCATTTGAGAAGTTTGCATGCATTCCAGAACCATTCCAGTCTCCTTTTACAGGTTTTGGATGGTACTCAATATAGTAGCCATATTGCTCTGTTAATCGATCTAATAAATATCTCGCAATCCAGATTTCGTCTCCTGCTTTTTTAGCACCTTTTGCAAATAATTGAAACTCCCATTGTCCTGAAGCTACTTCTTGGTTGATCCCTTCAAAGTTCAGTCCTGCATCAATACATAAATCGGCATGTTGCTCAACAAAATCTCTCCCGTGTGTATTTCTCCCTCCAACAGAACAGTAATACATTCCTTGTGGCCCAGGATATCCACCTACAGGGAATCCTAAAGGAAGTTGTGTTGCGCTGTCCATAATAAAGTACTCTTGTTCAAATCCGAACCAGAAATCGTTGTCATCATCATTAATAGTAGCACGTGCATTAGATTCGTGTGCTGTTCCATCAGAATTTAAGACTTCTGTCATAACTAAATACCCGTTGATACGTGCAGGGTCTTTAAAAATAGCAACCGGTTTTAGAATACAATCAGAAGAGCCTCCTGATGCTTGTTTTGTGGAAGATCCGTCAAATGACCAATTCTTTAACTCTTCTAAAGTTCCTTGAAAATTTTCATGTTCTTCAACTTTCGTTTTGCTTCGTAGGTTTTGTGTTGGTTTGTAACCATCTAACCAAATGTATTCTAACTTAATTTTACTCATTGTGTTGTTGTTTTATGAATATGAAGCAAAAATATATAAAAAATGTAACCACCCCTAATTTTTTAGGGGGCAAATGTGTAAATGTTTATATTTTTGTTATTTTGTTAATAAAGTGAGGGGGTTGTTTGTGTATTGATGATTATAAAGGTCTATTTTTGTCAAAAAACAAATTATGTCTACAATCAGATTCAATGCCTTAAAAGAAACGTTAAATAGAAAACCGCTAGAAATTAAAGAAGGCGGAAGAAAATCTGAATCTTTTGGTAAGAATGTCTTTAATGAGTACGCAATGCGTCAGCATATGACAAGTGCTGCTTATAAAAGTGTGATGGATGCCATTGAGTTCGGCTCAAAGATTGATCGAAAAATTGCAGATCAAGTGGCGTCCGCAATGAAAGATTGGGCATTGGCAAAAGAAGCTACTCATTATACCCATTGGTTTCAACCATTAACAGGATCAACTGCAGAAAAACACGATGCCTTTTTTGAAACAATTGGGGGAGGTAGGGCCATGGAAAAGTTTGGGGGAGGAGAATTGGTACAGCAAGAGCCAGATGCTTCAAGTTTTCCGCATGGCGGAATCAGAAACACATTTGAAGCTCGTGGTTATACAGCTTGGGATCCAACATCACCTGCCTTTATTTATGGGACTACATTATGTATTCCAACAATTTTTGTAGCCTATACAGGAGAAGCATTAGATAATAAAGCACCCTTATTAAGAGCGTTGCAAGCAGTTGATACTGCAGCAACCGCAGTATGTAAATATTTTGATAAAAACGTAACCAAGGTGAATGCCTCACTAGGTTGGGAGCAGGAATATTTTTTAATTGATACTGCCTTGGCAATTTCTAGGCCAGATATTAATTTGACAGGAAGAACTTTATTGGGACACTCTCCAGCAAAAGGACAGCAATTAGATGATCATTATTTTGGATCTATACCAAATAGAGTCATGAGCTACATGCGAGATATGGAGCAAGAATGCATGTTATTAGGAATTCCAGTAAAAACAAGGCATAATGAAGTGGCTCCAAACCAATACGAATTAGCCCCCATTTTTGAAGAAGCAAATTTAGCTGTAGATCACAATTCCTTATTAATGGATGTGATGGAAAAAGTAGCGCAACGGCATAACTTTAGAGTGTTATTTCATGAAAAACCTTTCGCAGGAATCAATGGTTCAGGGAAACATAACAATTGGTCATTAGCAACAAATACTGGAGTTAACCTTTTAAGTCCTGGGAAAACACCAATGAAAAATTTACAGTTCTTAACTTTTTTTGTCAATACTATAAAAGCAGTTCATGATTACGAAGAGTTAGTAAGAGCATCAATTGCAAGCGCGAGTAATGACCATCGATTAGGAGCAAACGAAGCGCCTCCTGCAATCATTTCTATATTTATTGGTTCGCAACTGTCTGAAGTGTTAGATGAATTAGAAAATGTGACCAAAGGAAAATTGTCACCACAAGAAAAAACAGATTTAAAACTTAATATTGTTGGTAAAATTCCGGAAATATTATTAGATAATACAGATAGAAATAGAACATCTCCGTTTGCTTTTACTGGAAATAAGTTTGAATTAAGAGCAGTTGGATCTTGGGCAAATTGTGCAGGGCCAATGACCACATTGAATACCATTATTGCCAAGCAATTAAAAGATTTTAAAGTAGAAGTTGACGAATTAATCATTGCGAAGGATTTAAAAAAGGATGAAGCAATTTTTAATGTATTGAGAGAATACATAAAGGCTTCAAAGAAAATTCGTTTTGAAGGAAATGGGTATGGAGTTGAATGGGAAAAAGAAGCTCAAGCAAGAGGGCTGAGTAATAATAAGACAACACCAGAAGCTTTAAAAGCGAAAATTTCTAAAAGTTCAATAGCGCTGTTTGAAGAAATGGGAGTGATGAGTAAAGTAGAGGTTCAAGCGCGCCATGAAATTGAACTAGAAGAATACATGTTGCGTATTCAAATTGAAGGACGCGTGTTGGGAGATATCGCAAGAAACCATGTGATTCCTACAGCTGTTAAATACCAAAATACATTGATAGAAAATGTAAGTGGTTTGAAGAATATTTTTGGTAATGAATTTAAAAAACATGCCAAAGAGCAAATAGATTTGATTGAAAAAATATCATTGCACATAGCTGGTATCAATTCTAAAGTGGAAGAGATGACGAATCAGCGAAGGATTGCAAACAAATTAGAAGGTCAAAAATCGGCAGAAGCATATTGCAATAACGTAAAACCCTATTTTGACCAAATTAGATATCACTGTGACAAGCTAGAAATGATGGTAGACGATGAATTATGGCCTTTAGCTAAATACAGAGAGTTACTATTTACTAGGTAAAAGAATGCATGTCCCATCGAGCGCAGTCGAGATGTTTTATTATGAAAATTGAAAAACTAACACGAAACAATTGGAGAGAAGTGGCAAAAATTTATCAAGATGGAATTGATACTAAAGATGCTACTTTTAGAACCGAAACCCCAACTTGGAAAGATTGGAATGAAACCCATCATCTACATTCTAGATTTGTTGCAATGGAAAACGAAGAAGTTTTGGGGTGGTGTGCAATTAGCCCCGTTTCAAAAAGAGAGGCGTATATAGGGGTTGCAGAAGTGAGTGTCTACGTGGCTGTGAAATATCTAGGAAGAGGAATTGGAGGTAAAATGATGCATGCTCTTATAAAGTCTTCAGAAGAAAATGGCATTTGGACGCTGTATGCTAGTTTATTCCCAGAAAATATAGGAAGTGTTAATCTGCATGTAAAGAATGGTTTTCGCGAAATAGGAATCAGAGAGAAAATTGCCAAACAAGACGGAATTTGGAGAGATACTGTTTTGTATGAGCGAAGAAGTAAAAAGTATCAATAACTTTGAATATTAGCCGTTTTTAGAGTAATTTTGCGGCAACAAAAACAACAACACAACAACACAATAACATGAGTCAAGAAGTTTCAAAACGATACGCACAACGTGGCGTTTCTGCATCTAAAGAAGATGTTCACAATGCTATTAAGAACATTGATAAAGGCTTGTTCCCAAAAGCCTTCTGTAAAATTGTTCCCGACTACTTAACAAATGATGAAGAGTATTGTTTGATTATGCATGCAGATGGAGCTGGGACAAAATCATCATTGGCATATATGTATTGGAAAGAAACAGGAGATATTTCTGTCTGGAAAGGAATTGCTCAAGATGCCTTAATCATGAATATTGATGATTTATTGTGTGTTGGTGCTACAGATAATATCATGTTATCTTCTACCATTGGTCGTAATAAAAGCAAGATTCCAGGAGAGGTTTTGTCGGCAATTATCAATGGAACTGAAGAATTGATCAAAGACCTAAAAGGTTTTGGGGTAACGATTCATTCTACTGGTGGTGAAACTGCTGATGTAGGCGATTTGGTACGTACAATTATTGTAGATTCTACAGTAACTGCACGAATGAAACGTACAGATGTTGTTGATAACGCAAACATTAAAGCAGGTGATGTTATTGTTGGGTTGGAGTCTTTTGGACAAGCAACCTATGAAACAGAATACAATGGCGGAATGGGATCAAACGGATTGACATCTGCAAGACACGATGTTTTCGATAATTATTTAGCTGCTAAATATCCTGAGAGTTATGATGATGCAGTTCCAGCAGATCTTGTGTATTCAGGCAAGGCTAAATTAACAGATGCAGTCGAAAATTCGCCAATCGATGCAGGAAAATTAGTGTTGTCTCCAACAAGAACCTATGCTCCAATTATTAAGGAAATTCTTTCAAAATTTAATTCAGATACCGTTCACGGAATGATTCATTGTTCTGGTGGTGCACAAACAAAAATATTACATTTTGTAGATGAACTTCATATTGTAAAAGATAATATGTTTCCGATTCCACCTTTATTTAAATTGATACAAGAACAATCAAAGACAGATTGGAAAGAAATGTACCAGGTATTTAACTGTGGGCATAGAATGGAAATTTATGTATCTCCAGAAATAGCAGAAGATATCATTGTTATTTCAAAATCATACAACGTAAATGCTCAGATTGTAGGTAGCGTAGAAGCATCAGAATCTAAAAAGTTAACAATTACAAGTGAGTTTGGTACTTTCGAGTATTAAAAAAAATAGAACACATATGAAAAAAAGCCTCAGTTTTAACTGAGGCTTTTTTTTGCTAATTACAAAGATTCTTAATAAGCCTGACTTTTTCTAGCATTTCCCAAGTTTTATGTTCGAATTCTTTTGGAGAGAATTTAAATAGAAGTACCGTTTTCTTACCCTTTTTACAATAATGACTTTCTATTTTTACCTGTAGAGTAATCCGTTTGTTGGTTGCAAAACGATCAAATATATTCACGCTTCCTGTAAAGAATGTTGTAGAATTCTTTCTTTTAACTTTAGTGACTGAAGCAGAAGTGTATTGGTTGTTTTTTATGTCATCCATCTCAACCTTATTTAGGCTATTAAAATACTTCACTAAATCTAGTGCCAACTCTTTTTCTGGAATTTCTCTATGTACATTGATACTCCAGGCATAGGTATATGACCAAAAGTTTTTGTGTTTTGGTTGCATCCAGCCTTTAGGAGGAAATCTAACTTCTCCCACACCCAAGTAATTCATATTCCTTGCAGGGAAACGAAGAGCTTCTTGTCCCCAAGTTGAATCAAGTTTTATTAGATTGAACTCGTTTTTTTGTCCAAAAGCAAGAACGGTAAAAAGGAGAGAGAGAATTAATAATGATTTTTTCATCGTATTATAATTTTAAGGTTATTTCAAAGCCAATAGCATCAGAAATAGCACTGTTTTTTATCTTGCTTTTATAGCTAACATTCCATGCCCTTCTGTCAATTTTAAATTTAGTACTTAAACTTTTTTCTTGGTAATTAGGCGTGGCATTAAATCGAATTGGTTTTGTGATGCCTTTCAGTGTTAAATTAGCATGAATTCTCATAGACTTATCTTCAAAGTATTCAATGCTTGTGATTACCAGTTTTGCGAATGGATATTTTTCAACGTCAAAAAAGTCTGGTTCCATTAAATGTTTCACTAAACTGTTTTTCCCTCTTTTTTCTTTAATGTCTGTATTTGTAATAGAGTGCATGTCTATGATAAATTCTCCACCTGTTAGTACATCTCCGGTTTTTATAAAATAGCCTTCTTTAAAGTTGATAAATCCATCATGTCCACCAAAATGGAATGTAAGTTCACCAATCCATTTTATGGAACTTATCGAGGGGTTGATCTGCAGTTTTTCTTGCGCATTGGTTATTGTAAATGAAAATGCAATACAAATAATGGTAATAATAATTTTTCTCATGATGTTTTTATTTTTGAGTAAAACTATTGTGAGTGCAATGAAAAAGTGTCAAAAAAATGTAAAAGAACTGTCAACGGATGTAAAAAGTCATATAAATGTATGTTATTTACGGTAATTATGAACAACAAAAAGATTTATGTATACAGTGGATTAATCATGCTTTTTTTTACTGCTTGGATTTTGACAGACTCAAATAAAAAAAATGATGACTTTTCAGAAATAGCGAAAGTTGCTTTACGTGATGTTGGACACCAACTGCTAACGTCTAATTCAGATGCAACGTCTACCGTGTTACCAATAGTTGAAGTCGAAAAGTTCAAGTACAAATTAGATTTTCAAAATCAGCTTTCTTTTGAGCCCAGCAACTTGGTTTCTGTCGTTGCTAATAGTTTTAAAAAAGCAAGACTCCCTAATTATTATAGAGTGGAAGTGGTACAATGTTCTGACGGAGCAGTAGCTTATAGTTATCAAATAAGTGCCTCAGAAGAGAATACTATAATTCCCTGTGCAGGAAGATATTTGACCAACGGTTGTTACACCATCGAAGTAAAATTCACCCATAAAAAAATACCATTTTTTAGCAAGCAGTTATTATTGTATGTTTTACTTTTTAGTATGCTCATTTTCTTATTGGATTATCTGAGTTCTGTAAAGAAAGAAGAAAGTGACTCTATAGCACATCCAAAGCCAATGAAGTTGGGTGTTTTTCAGTTTTATCCAGAACAAAATAAATTAGTAAAACAAGCGGAAGAGATTAGTCTGTCAAAAAAAGAATGTGAGCTGTTAGCTATTTTTGTGGCCAATCCTAATCAAATAATTAAACGAGATGAACTCACCAAAAAGGTATGGGAAGATAACGGTGTTTTTGTGGGTAGAAGTTTAGATACCTATATTTCTAAGTTACGTAAAAAATTAAAAGATGATGAGGCCATTAAATTAACCAATATTCACGGAGTAGGCTATAAATTAGAAATTGGTTAAATGGTAGAGTTACTTAAAGTTTAATAGTGAATAGTAGTGGGGTATCTACTTCTTACTGAAAATAAAATCAATACCAAACTCACTGTTAGATACATGTGCTTTTAATTGGTTGTTTTCTAGCCAGTATTTAATTTTTGTAGGAAAATCATGTGTAGGATTTTCAGCGACAAAAGAAGTATCCGTTTGCTGTGTTATTTTAAATAAGGTTGCAGTTTCATTTACGCCTTCAACCATTAACGTCAAGGTGTCATTAATAGAAACAATACTAAGGGTTTCTTTAAAAATTGTATCACCGTCTTTAAGTGTAAGTCCCAGTCCGGTTAAATTTTTCTCCCAGATTTCATAAGTTTTCTTTCCTTTTGTATTATTCAATCGTTCCCAATTTCCAACAAGAAAATTTGGTTTTAAAGAGGTTTTCTCAAGTTTGCAAGAAGAAATTAGAGTGACAATAATAAAAATGATCAGTACGCGCATAACAAAAAGTATTTATCAAATATACATGAAATCAAATTTAGAGTAGTTGTAATAAAAATTGTAAATTCGCAATCCAAGAAAAGACAAGAAGATGTTAGATAAATTACAAATTGTACAACAACGATATGATGAGGTTTCAGATTTAATTATCCAGCCAGACATTATTATGGACCAAAAAAAATATACTGTTTTAAGTAAAGAGTATAAAAGTTTGGGAGAAGTTGTTGCTAAAACCAAAGAATACCGAACCTTATTGAACACCATTGAGGAAGCAAAAGAAATTATTGCTGATGGTTCTGATAAGGAAATGGTAGAAATGGCGAAGATGGAAATGAGTGAGTCTAACGAACGTATTCCTGCTATTGAAGAAGAAATTAAATTCCTATTGATTCCAAAAGATCCAGAAGACTCTAAAAATGCGGTGGTAGAATTACGTGCAGGAACAGGTGGTGATGAAGCAAGTATCTTTGCCGGAGATTTATTTAGGATGTATTCTAAATATTGTTCTGATAAAGGATGGAAGGTTTCTACGGTAGATTTCTCTGAGGGAACAAATGGAGGATTTAAAGAAATTCAATTTGAAGTAAACGGTCCTGATGTATATGGAACCTTAAAGTTCGAGGCTGGTGTGCATCGAGTGCAGCGTGTACCACAAACAGAAACACAAGGTAGAGTGCATACTTCTGCGGCTACAGTGATGGTTTTTCCAGAAGCAGAAGAGTTTGATGTAGAGATAAATCCAAAAGATGTGCGTATCGATTTTTTCTGTTCTTCAGGTCCAGGAGGTCAATCGGTAAATACCACCTATTCGGCGGTACGTTTAACTCACATTCCAACAGGATTAGTTGCGCAATGTCAAGATCAAAAATCTCAACATAAAAATAAAGAGAAAGCATTTAAAGTATTGCGTTCTCGTTTGTATGATATGGAATTGGCAAAAAAGCAAGCAGAAGATGCTCTAAAACGTGGTTCTATGGTAACAAGTGGAGATCGATCGGCAAAAATTAGAACCTATAATTATCCTCAAGGTCGTGTAACAGACCATAGAATTGGTTTGACCTTATATGATTTGTCTAATATTATCAATGGAGACATTCATAAAATTATCGACGAGTTAAAATTGGCCGAAAACACAGAGAAATTAAAAGATTTAGGAGACGGGTTTTAAGACGCTGTTTCAGAACACAAAAAAAGCACCCAATTGGGTGCTTTTTTATTTTCATAAATTAAATGAAAAGTTTCTTTCTCAAAATAAGTTATAATAAAAGCGATTAAAAATTTAAGGGGAAGTTTTTAATCGCTTTAAGTTAACAAATAATTAAAGGGTATTTATAACAATGAATAATTTTCTGTCCTTATAATTATACTACAAATTTAGCATAGTAACTAGAACTGTACAATACCCATTTATGGGGTTTTTTTTCTCACGGTTTTCCGTGAGAAAAGCTTCACGGAAAACCGTTAGATAGCTCTGTTTTTGAGAATTTCATCTTGAAGTTCTCTTCGTAGCTTTTGCTCGCGTTCCAAAGACTTTTTACGGAATAAGTGAAATTCATTTTCTACTTCTTCTAGATTAGATTTAGCTTCAGTAGTTATGACACTACTGTTTTTAAATTTATAGATAAAAAGTGCGAGTGCTGCTATTAAGATTAAAATGAGTGTAAATAGAAGTAAAGAGTACGTTGCTTTTGCCAATGGAATTCCGAATAAACCAATAGAGTCGGCTTTGTTTATGGCTAAATCTAGTTTTGTGTTGGTTTCTTTGTTGTCTTTCTCTAAGCTGTCAATGGTAGATTTTTGAGAATTGATTAACGTGGTTTTATGTTGTATTTGGGTCTTGAAGTTTTTTAAACTATCAAGTACATTGGTGTGTAGTAATCCGTAAGCACTCTTTTTAATGACTTTATATTCTTGGTAGTTGTTAGAGTTTTTATACAAAGTTCTAAACTGAGCATCAACAGTGTTTTGTTGTGGAGTTGTTGCTTGAGCAAAAGAGGTTGCTGTAAAAAGAATAGCAATTATAAGGGTGATTGAAAGTTTCATGATAGTTGAAGTGTATAAGCAAATTTTAAAATGTAAAATTAACAAAAAAAACCCAAACTAACGTTTGGGTTTTTTAGATATAAGCAAGGATTATTATATTATTTTACTTTCTGTACAATTGCCTTAAAAGCTTCTGGATTGTTCATCGCTAAATCTGCTAAAACCTTACGGTTTAATTCGATATTGTTAGCTTTTACTTTACCCATAAACTGAGAGTAAGACATTCCGTGCTCTCTAGCTCCAGCGTTAATACGTTGAATCCATAATGAACGGAAGTTTCTCT
>Ga0209395_1002666_pt1 | contig 22938 bp, 20 predicted proteins | sample GOMGulsemesocosm_3_FD_184635 | JGI IMG/M metagenome (GOLD analysis project Ga0209395, IMG submission 184635) | Methane-oxidizing microbial communities from mesocosms in the Gulf of Mexico - GOM9D Gulf of Mexico (SPAdes) (version 2) | ecosystem: Environmental > Aquatic > Marine > Cold seeps... | reverse complement strand
AGTCAGCCTCACAACTGGTGATTGGAAATGTACCGATGGCAGTCCTTCAAGCGTTGAAAAAGACCACCATTGACGCAGGCCATAGCAATCACGCTGCCTTAGTAATGATCGCAACAAGACTAAGCCGTCCGATTGCTTGCGCTTGATAGCTGTGTAACAAAGTCCTGAACTTCTTGCGGCAATTCAAAACCGGATTCAGGCAGGCCTAAACCTGATAACAGCAGGCTTCGCGCAGCTTCATATTTAAAACCAATATGCGATGATTGAAGTTTCTCCAGTAAAAACTGCTTAGTTTGATCATCCGAAAAGCCGCTAAAACATCGAGTCATTTTGTAGTGGACCATCGAAAACTCACTATGCTCACTTATAATCCCCAGCAATAACTCAGAAGTAATCGTAAGCTTGTAGCTGTACACAACGTGGCCGATTACGTCGATCGCTTGCTCCAACTTATATGGAGTAGTGGTATTTTGTATAAACTCTAACATACCTGCTAGGACATCGGGCCCAATTCGACATAATGTACGTGCAACAATATCTCTAGGCAAAGGATAAGAGATCTTATTGAACCCCTTTGTTGGAACTTCCTTTTCTTGGTTGTTTCCAACATCGCCTAACAATACCAAAAGCGATTTCACAGACAAAAATCCAATATTCACTAACGCGTTAGAAACTGCAATTTTACAGTAAAGTTTCTTCTCGACCGCTAGCTGTAAGCACAGCCTATCTATCACAACGGGGTCATTAATCCCCCCCAAAACTGTCGCTGCACATGTTCGATTCACAGCCTCCGACGAACTCAACTGTTCAAGTAGTTGCTCCCTTTGCAAGGTGAAAAAAGGCTCAATATCCGCTTGACTCGCCTCACCACGCCTTCTTCTATTTTCTGTCAATACATCCATACTCACCTAAAAACTGACCTCGCACTCACTGAACCAACGGAGCCGACAATTTGTTAGTCTGACCTTTTATAGCACGCTCAACCAATGCTGAGTATTCGCCCATGAATTGTATAAAATCCCTTTCAACATCGCTAGTAGCTGATATCTTACCCTGCACAACATGGATAAAATGTTCCTGTTGTGGATTGATAGGTTCAATAATACCGTTAACTAACAACACTATATATCTCCCTGCATAAGCAACTAAATACTGGCTTAAAGGACTATAATCATCACCCAACTCAACATCAAAACCACCATCAACAAGTATTTTCATATGTGAGTCAGGAAATATGTTCTCCACAGCCGCCATACTTTCCAACAGATGATCGATCATAGTTACATCCTCTACAATGTCGACATGACTACTATTGTAGCCGAACTGGTCCCGAGATTGCCTCTGGGCTTCTGGATGTAATTGACTGAATAACGGAACCACTCCATCACTGTTTTCACTTAGCTTTAGCGTACTGGAGTTCCTGTAGGCGTAAAAAAGTTGATGGTTAATAAATGACGGCAACGGCTTCCTGTATAATTCCTTTACAAACCGGTTATTCGGATTCAAATCCTTCCACGCGGGCAATACGATTAATCCATGCTCCTCACCTGAAGTAGCCGCAGGATGCCCTCCAAAAGGGGTGGCAATACTCACAAATAATTTAACTTTATTTTCACCAGCCTTGCCCTGATATCTATTAAGCGCTTCTCGAACCACAAGCCCTCCCATGCTATGAGCAACAACGATCACAGGCATCTCTCCTAAAGGAATAACATCTCCAGAAAGAAACAAACTGTAAAAAAAACTAGCCAACTGATCTAGATCGCCTCCGGATGGATAATAAAAAAACCAAGGCCGATAACGATCTCCATCCATCCGCTCGATAATTCGCCTAAATGACCTGGAACTCCCGCCAATTCCGTGAACAAAAACAACAGGAATTTTATGTGCAACGTCCTCTTCCAGGGCATAAAACATCGTTGGAGCATACTTCATAAAAGAAGCTGGGTCGTACATACCCATTGTGGAAATCCTCTCATCAAATATGGGGTCTTCCAAACGACGGATTGTACCCTCCGGGTAAAACAGTGACTTTTTTGTTTTAACGACGTCAGGCATAGAAATATTTTCAGCCCAAACCACTAGAGATCCCCGCCCTAAGTCTAGGTCAATATTTTTAGCTATTTTTTCTGGGAAATTTGTTGTATTTAAAACAAGGTCTCTCTTGCCAACCACCTCAGACTTATGAAACATCTGATCGTTATTGATATCTGCATAAACCAGTAAAGTGTAAACACCTCCGGGAAGGTTTAAACCATAATGCGTTCCCGCCTTCTTAAAGAACATAGTATCAACACGTTCATTCTCTTTGAACTCACTAGAATAGGCGGCGATCGCCATAGGTAAATCTAAGTAGCTTACCGGAATACCTACGGGTTTACCCAAGACAAAAAATACTTCCTGGCCTAGCATATGCTTTAAATTCACTTGACTTGGGTCAGCGTTTTGAAGCCTGGTATACTCCGCTTGAATAGAAGAATATTTTAGGTAGGTACACGACGTCAGCATAAAAGACAAAGCAACAATTGTAATGGCACTAACTTTAATCAAAGCATTCCCATTAAAGTGATTGCTTTGCAATAGAGATCTATATTCCGAGAGCCTCATTAAAATCTAACGCCTCAACCGGTGTATTCGAGAACGATGCTTTTAGGGGCCTGGCGACCGCAGAGAGCGAAGTTCATTGATTTGTTAGGCACGACTACGACAATTCCTTTTTGTAGAATGTACTATAAGGATCAAAAGTATAATCCCCGAAAGGCTCGCATTCTTGGAAACCAAAATTCTGGTATAATTTCTTAGCAGGGAAAAAGACTGCGTGAGTGCCTGTTTCGAGATATACGCTGGCATAATTTCTTACCTTGGCTTCTTCGAGAATATTGTTTAGTATTTTATTGGCTAGCCCTTTCCTCAGGTGAAGTTTAGATGTTTTCATAGACTTTATTTCTGCATGATCAGAGCTCATTTCCTTTAACGCCCCACAAGCAGCCAATTCATTATCAATCCAAGCCCCCCAAAATGTGATCGAGGCATCTCTTAATGCCGTCGAATCGAGTGCATGAACACTAGCTAATGGAGAGTACTTATGCATTTCATCAAGATGCCCTTGCAAGAGAATTTCTACAGAGCCATCGGCAAGATTATCGATTTTTATTTCTACTTTATTCATATTGATACCTAGCGTGCAGAGCGCGAATGAAGCACCTAACGCCTTATCCTGTCACACTGAAAGAACCCAACATAACCCCAAGCATAAATCGAAGGCATCAGAAAATGTCCACGACGGTAAATTTTGTGATGCTGGGCAGTTAAGCGCTTTTATCACCAGAGCCCCCAGCTTAGATTTCAAGTATAACCTTCATCGGCATCGATTTATTATAATTCCAAGGGATATGAGGTTTTAGACAACAATGAATCCAGGAAACAACAACCCACACTTGCCCAATATGTGCAAGTCGATTACCCAAACCAAAATATCAATGTTGTTAAAATTCAATCAGTTAGAACTTAACTCCTAAGATAATGGCAAAAGAGTGCCCTCATTGGGGACGGGCTGTATGGTTAGTCGATATCCACTAACCGGTATATTATTGAGAGACAGTGCCGAGCTCGACTTCGATCAACTGCAGATATAAATCTACCCCGGACAAGCGGGCCCGGAACCCCACTTAGAGCCAGAACCCATCATTAGCAGAATGAAAAAGTGCTGCGTACAGTCTGAAATAACGCCTCCAATCCACCCTAACCCACGTCGCAGGGAGTGCGTTTGTCGCGGCCGAAGTCGCCTAGCGGTTACAGTAAAGTGATACAACTACCCTTTGGATGGGTACTTTTTGAATATTTAGACGAACAGCCCACGCCATAGCGAAAAACCTGGCGGGGGGGAACTTACCTGGTCATAAGTATTTATGTAGCTTAAGCTTCCATCATCATTTTGTGATGACCTTACTGGCTAACGATCCAAGCAAGCCTATGTTTTGTCCGACTTACGCCGACCGGCTCTTTGGCGTTTTTCTTTTTCCCCCGTCGTACTGTGTAGATCTGTTCTTATTGAATACGGCTGGCGGCGTTCTTCGCTAACATCACGCCTATCGTCGTAATACACATATTTGCAAGTGCACGAAGACAAACCGCAATCGCTGAGGGGTAATATTGGCGCTTCCGCAGTCAAGAATCGATGTTCACCAAAACCAAGTACCGCCTCGCAGGCGCCGGGACACGGGACTACCGTAACGGCAGTGAAAGCCTTCGACCCCGTTGCCGTCGACTCGTTTGCGCTGCTGGACTTCTTGGATTTACTTTTTCGGGCCGCTTTTCGTTGCTGTGCCGACCTGCTTCGAGACTTCAGAAATAGGACCATAGCTATGACCAGAAAAACAACAATTAATGCAAATTCCATACGCCATCCTTTATACGTCCATTCATTGTTTCCGTAAGGGCAAATCAATAGTAAGTAAAATCTTGCCTATACTCAATATTTGCGACAGCAACAATTATATACAAACCGCTACATGCGATGAGACAGTTCGCTCTAACGCCTAGGCAATACTCGCCTACTCGCAGCCCACAGATCGTTTTTGTATAATTGCGCCAATAGTACTGAGCTGCATTCAAAGAGCTGCCGGATAGACGTACCATGCTATAAGGAGGACAAGGATGCCCAATAAGTTTTCCTAGGGGTGATTTCTCGATAGCCCGCAAATAGCATTAATCGCGTTAGCTCCCCCGCCCCCAATCCACCTCAACCCGCCCCCCCTGGAAACGCGTATTTTGCCGCTACCGGCGGCGCTGTCGCGATGAGACAAAGCTGGTATTTTTCAGCTCTTGAGTAACCAATTAACGCAGAAATTAAAGTCAATTATGGGTCAAATAACAACACAAAAGCCAACTTGATACCGCTGCGTGCTTCAAACAACGATCTGAATCACCAAGGAAAACACCAAAATGCGGTACTGCGAATAGTCACTCAATCACTTTCAACGGGAATAGCCCGGGTTTGGCCAAACCCGTTAACATTTGCTATCTGTGATCGACGCATAGCTGGAACCACCTAATCGAGTCAGTGTTAGAGCCTATTGTTTAGTGAAAACCAACATCGCATGATGGTCTATTAGGGTAGTACAGAGAGGGAGAAGTTGCTAGTTTGCGGGTTGATCTACGGCCCTGTTTTCTGGTCAAAAAGGCTAACACGAGGGCAAAGTCGGCACTACTCGAGATCAGCGCGACTTTGCTACCAGCGCTGCTATTGTGCAGCGGCAATAGTGGGTCTAGTGCCAACACGATCGAACCAAGCCTTAATATTGCCGTGACTTTCAGTGAGAGGCTGCCCCACCGCGGCGCCAAACTCAACAAAAGCATACAATAATATGTCGGCCAGACTAAAGCGATCGCCACAGACAAACTGCTTGCCCGCCAGCTGCTCGTTAAGCCAATCGAGTTTATCCTGGGCCATCGCCTTTAACTCAGCACTCGCCTCGAGGCTGACCAGCTTCATGCGATTTTCAAATATCTGTCGCCCCTCACTGGCACGAAAACCATTGGCCATTGGCTCGCAAAAACCCAGATCAATACGCCGTGTCCACATACGTGTCTGTGCCCGCAGCTCGGCATCGCTGCCGATTAATTCACTACCACCATTGACGTCGTCCAGGTATTCGCAAATCGCAGTGACTTCACTAATCACTGTACCACTGTCTAGTTGTAGTGCCGGTAGTTGCCCGGCGGGGTTAAGCTTGCGGTAGGCATCTTGGCGGTTTTCACCAGCCATCAAATCCACTTCTTCACGCTCTACATCGAGGCCCAATTCGGCAATAAATATTTTGACGACCCTGGGATTGGGACCCATAGATTGCAGTAACTTCATTGTAATGCTCCTTTTTATGACATTGCGGGATTATTGTTAGTGGCGACAGCATAGCAAATTCTAAAGGGGCAAACACTCTGCCGTGACAGCGTATAGATTCACCGCCACATAGTTCTACCTCACCGGTATAGTGACAAGCAGCTATGTGGCTGTAACATGATATATTCAAGAGATAACCGGGGGATATTCATGCAATAGATAAGTCACTACAGCGACCAAATCAACGGTACCAGCGTTACCGTAGTGAGGCCTACCAGAACTGTAAGCGGCAGCCCTATACGTACAAAATCGTTAAATCGGTAGTTACCGGGGCCGTACACCATCAGATTAGTCTGATAACCAATCGGCGTAGAAAAGCAACTGGAAGCGGCTATCATTAAGGTTACTGCAAAGGGTAACAATTGTGCCTCCAGCTGCTCGCTAGCTGCGACAGCCACCGGAAACATCAATACCGCAGCGGCGAGATTCGATACCACCGCCGAGAATGCCGCAGTTAATACAAATACCGCCGCCAGGGTCGCCATAGCCGACCCCGCCGATAGGGCGACCATGGCCTCAGCCATCACGGTGGCCGCGCCGGTTTTGTCCAGAGCACCACCGAGACCAATTGACGCGACAATAACCAGTAGTATTTCCCAGTTAACACTTTGCCGGGCCTCCTCTATGCGCAGGCAGCGGGTGGCTATCATCAAGCCCGCCGCCAGCAGCGAAGCCTTAAACATACTGAGCAGACCCGTGGCGACGATCAGAACCATTAGTATCATAATCCCCGCCGCTATATTGCGCTGCTCGTGACGGACTGGCCGCGAGTTCTCAATCTCGCTGACTAATAAAAAGTCCTTTGCATAGCGCTGCTGAGACACAAATTGGTCGTGGGTTTCCAGCAACAGCGTATCTCCCGGCCTAAGTACAATATCACCGACCTTGCCCTTGAGGGTATCTCCGTCTCGGGCCACGGCAAAAATGGCCGCACCGTAGTGATTGCGAAAACGGCTGTCCCTAATCGACAAGCCCAGTGAGGGGAAACTTGGGGAGATCACTACCTCCACCAGACAACGGCTGTTGGCACCACTTTGTAATTTGAATACCTGCTTTTCTGCCACCTTGAGTCCGTGAATATTCTTTAAATCTACCACTGAGCGTACATCACCGGCAAAAATCAAATGATCGCCGGCACACAGTGTCTCCCGCGGCGAAACAGCGGTAATCAAACGGTCGGCCCGCTCTATCTCCACCAAAAACATAGCCGGCAACTGCCGCAGGCCAGCCTCCTCGATTGACTGCCCACACAGCGGGCTATCTGCTTCGACTTCCATTTCAACGACATACTGACGAGCGTCCTCAAAGCGCTCACTATCGCCGCTGCCATGAGGCAATAACCAGCGGCTAAACACCACAGTAAAGGCCACCACTACCACTACGCAGGGCAGGCCAATCCAGGCTAAATCAAATAGCGCCAGTGTTTGCGCGCCCAGGTAGTCGTTGAGCATACCGTTAACCACTAAGTTGGTACTGGTACCCACCAAGGTGCAGGTGCCGCCAATCATAGCGGCATAACTCAGCGGAATCATCAGTTGCGACACCGACAAATTATTGCGCTTGGCCCAGTCGCTAACCGCCGGTACCAGCATTGCCACCACAGGGGTATTGTTGAGGATGGAACTGAGACCGGCGACGGGTAGCATTAGCCGAACCTGGGCAATCGAAGTATTGCCCGGACGACCCAATACATTATTGGAAATCCAGCCGACCACTCCTGTTTGTGCTAAACCTCGGGCGACAATAAACAATACTGCTACCGTTGCCATACCTTCGTTGGCCATGCCCTTCAGAGCTTCAGCAGGCTCTACCACTCCCAGTAGCAACAACAGCGACAGGCCGCCAATCAATACCGCGTCGGCGGAAAAGCGGGTGAAGATAAGCAGCGACAAACAAAGAAACAATACCGCCAGTGTTTGCAGAGCCTCGGGGCCAAATACCATAACAACAGTCTTTTCAATAGGTTATTTTTACAGTGCTAAAGGACAGCATCCGGGCAACGCATCAGGCTTTATAGAAGTGCTTAAAACTATCGACAAACGCCGACAACTGATCCGTCGGCAAGTCGTTAATACCTGCCGCTGCCGCCCGGCCTCCACCACTGGGAAACTGGCGGCACAGCTCGTCGGCGCCGATTTTATTACTGAGCGGCGCCCTGACACTGACTAAATAATTTTTATCGGCCTTGCAGGTAACCACGGCGTGGGCTCGCTCCGGATTGCGATTAGCCAGATCGTTGCTGTAGACACCACTGACCCGTCTGGCCCAGGGTGCATCGGGCAGCAGATAAACCGCAACGTCGCTATTGGAAAATTCGGGCTGCAGTGCCTCGGCGGAACGCATATCGCCAATATAACCCTGCTCCAGCTTGTCGAATGAGGCCCGGGCCTGATGGATAAAATCGAATGGATTGGCGTGCACACTGACCTCCCGATACAGCGCCTCGGGGCTAAAATGCAAATCCTCAAGATTTGAACCATAACCGTTGTAATTAATATAAATACCCAGCCGCTCCAATTGATCGAGCTGTTGCTTGGCGAGTTTCAGCGGCTTGGCCAAAGATTGCGCCGTCGTTTTTAGATTGTCGCCGAAGGTACCGGTCACCGCCCAAGCTAAATATTGGCCTTTAAGGTGATTGTTGACCAATAAACTAGTACAAACATCCGCAGCGGTATTAATAATGGTACTCAGCGCAGGGCTACTGGGAATGTCACCGGCAAAGTGATGGTCAACATATAGTACCTGAGCGCCCGACTCCAGCGCCCGTACCAGCCCAGCGCGATTTTTGTCCAGCGACACATCTAGTACCGTTATTTGATCACCCGCCACAGCAGTTATTTTGTCTAGTAGTTCAATATCGCGCTTAACGCCGGTAATCAGGGTACTGGCAACTGGCTCGGCATTACGCAGCTGGGTCAGCGCGCAGATACCGTCGGCATCACCGTTAAATATGTCGTATACAGTCACAAATTACATCCACTTAGATTAGTAATTTGCTACTGTAATCTGTCGATTGCATGAACACAACTCATGCCCATAAAAAAGGCAGCTAAGCGGTCGCAAAGCTGCCTTTTCACACTGCAATAAAGGGTTATTTAAGCTTGATACGATCGCGATTTTTATTGACTAAAGACTCACCGATACCCTTTACTGAAACCAGTGAATCCACGGTCGAAAACATACCATTGACCTTGCGGTAGGCGACAATCGACTTCGCCTTGGCCTCGCCGACACCGGTCAACACCGTAGACAGTGTCGCTACGTCGGCGGTATTAATATTGACCGTGATGGGGACAGGGTCTTTCGCCCACATTGGCGACGACAGCAGGGATAGCAAAAGGGTAATTATTACAGCGTTAAATAACTTCATTGAAACTCTCCTTTTTATCAATGCGGTGAATGCACTGTCTGCCGTGCATTCTTCTTAGGTGATACTGCAGCGCAGCGCAGGTCCGAATAAACCTTCGCGAGCACCATGCTCTGACTAGAACAATAGGGGAGCCAGCAAGGCATTCTGCAATATCCATTACGACTAGAAAATAGTCCCTATTCCAAGGCGTAACCCCAAAAGATTAGCACAGCCACGCAGACTCGCTAGCGCCGCCGATAAAAACAGCCGTCGCAGCGACGATCAGACCAGAGAGTGTGGCCAAAACCCCCCCGTAGACTAGCCCTGAATCTCACGATTAATACTGTTCAACGCGACTAGGGGATTGTCCTGCTGGGTAATAGGTCGCCCAATTACCAGATAGTGACTACCCGACGCTAGTGCCGAGCGCGGCGTCGCCACTCTGCGCTGATCACCGACCTCGGCACTGGCGGGCCGAATACCCGGTGTCACCAGTAGAAAGTCCCCTCCTTGGCTGTCGCGCAGCACTTTAGTTTCCAGCGCCGAACAGACCACGCCGTCGAGACCACAGCTATTAGTCAGTGCCGCCAGCCGCAATACTTGCTGCAGGGGCGTACAGTCCAACCCAATATCAGCTAGGTCCTCGGCATCCATACTCGTCAATACCGTTACCGCAATCAGCAGTGGCGCATCGGCACAGCTGGCAAGGGCATCGGCGGCGGCAGTCATCATACGGGCACCACCGCTGGCGTGGACATTGACCATCCACACCCCCATATCGGCAGCGGCCTTGACCGCACCGGCTACAGTATTGGGAATATCATGAAATTTTAAATCGAGGAAAATCTCAAACCCGGCATCCTGTAGTCGCCGCACCACGGGGGGGCCACAATGGGTAAACAGTTCTTTGCCCACTTTGAGGCGGCACTGAGAGGGGTCCAGCTGATCCGCCATCGCCTCCACCGCGGACAAATTGTCGTAGTCTAATGCTACTATAACGGGGGATTGCACCGACTCTGTCGTTGTTGTCATCGTTTCGTCATTCCTCATTTTCCTATAAACAATGGCCGCGGCGGCCAACATTGCAATGTTAACGGCCCTGCGTTTATTCAGTCACCGTCAACACCACGCAGAGGTTTTATTTGCCCCCATACTTTGCAGCCCGGGCACAGCCAGCGCAGCTGTTTTGCGGAAAAGCCGCAATGGTGGCACTGGTACTGAGATCTGCTCGACAGCAGCTGTTCAATCAAGCCCTGCAGTAGGCTTAGGTTGTCTTTGGCCCGATCACTTGAATTGGCAATATGTAATTCAACCAAGCGCGACAGCCCCCGCAGCGAGGGACGCCGCTTCATTTCTGCCCCCATAAACGCCGCTGCTGCGGCATCCCCGCGTTGCCGTTGCACGTCTTCGACCAATGCCAGTATGATACTGGCGGAGGGGTAAACGCTCTGGCAACTGTTCAGATAATCGAAGAAGCCTTGCTCGTTACCGAGCCGCTGATAGGTTGAGCGCAGCAATACCACCGATTCTGGTACCAAGGAAATATCCTGCGTTTTCACCCGCTGCAAAACTTTGATTGCGCGCTCAAAGTGCTCAGTCTTAAATTCGATTTCAGCGAGAAGTAAAGAGGCCCGGACGCACTGAGCGTCATAATAAACGGCCTGCTTTAAGTGGGCTCTGGCGCCCTGAAAATCATTGATCGCAAAACTCTGCTCAGCCAGTTCGCAACAATAATGCGACAGTGCGATAACAATGCCCTTTTCCAGCGGCGGTAACGATTTTAACAGCCTTTTCTTGGGACGTAGGGCGCGGGCAGCGGTAATAGCCTTTTGCCACTCTTTTTCATCTTGGTATATTTCCAGCAGATGGCGCCGGGCCACATCCCGCTGTTCCGGGGCCTCGCTCACCAAGTCTTCCAGTAGCCGCTCAGCCCGGTCCAATAAACCGGCGCTAATAAAATCACGAGCCAGCTCGAGATGGGCCTGGTGCAGATGCTCCCGATGTAGACTGGGCCGGGACAGTAAATTTTGGTGAATGCGAATAGCACTGTCTACCTCGCCTTTGCGACGCATTAAATTGCCGACGGCAAGATGGGTTTCCAAAGTATCACTGTTGACTTCCAACGCCGATATAAAAGTATCGAGACTGCCGCTGGGCTGATCACTCAATAAATAATTGAGACCTCGATAATAATCGGGATGACCCGATTGCGTACTGTTATCCTCCTGTGCAGCCACCGAATGCCGTCCCAGCCACCAACCAATAGCTATAGCGCTGAACACCAGTAACAATAGCCACAGGTCCACTAGCGAGTTACCACCGGCGATTGCTGCGCTTCCGCGGCCAAATTGGGCACCAGTCGATCAGCATTGCGCAATTTAGCCAACTCCTTGTCCCGCAGCTTAAGTTGCCGCCGCGCCAACAGCGCCGCTGCCCGCAAACGCATAATGACGACTGCACTGAGCAGCATACCCAGCAGGCCACCACCGGCGAAGGCCAATAAGATCCACAGCGCGATACGCTGCTCAGCCAACTGTATAAACAGTAAATCCAGTGGTGCTGTAGCGGTATTTTGCACCGCAAACAGCAAGCCAAAAGCGAGTACCAGCAACAGCAGCAGCACGCTGGAAATACGTTTTAGAAACTGCACACTGTCACTCCTTAGGACTCGCGCGATGATTGGGTTTCGCGCTCCTAGGAGGCGAGAAATAAAGCTCAAGAGTGCCACACTATCAGTAAAATGGCACGATTTCATTGAAGCCAATATGCCTAAACAGAAGCTCTGAAAGGCTGTAATTCAGATAAAAAAAAACGGCGCGATCCAGTGATCACGCCGTCTATTTGGTGCTGGTTGTCGCGCCGTCGAACTATTTCAGCCGTAACATCTGGGAGTACCTGCAGCGAACACTTGCCGCTAAATACCCTGGCTCAGACTGTCGTTAACCCGCTCGCGCATATCTTTACCCGGCTTAAAATGAGGCACGTACTTGCCACTCAAATCAACTTTCTCACCGGTCTTGGGATTGCGACCTTGCCGCGGTTCACGGTAGTGTAGAGAAAAACTGCCGAAGCCTCGAATTTCTATACGCTCCCCCGCTGCCAGGCTCTGAGACATTTGTTCAATAATCGTCTTAACCGCCAACTCCACATCCCTAAAGGACAGCTGTAGCTGTCGAGAAGCAATGCTTTCAATCAGTTCAGATTTCGTCATAAGCAGTAACCATTTCTTTCCTAAAGTTAACCTGTAGGAAATAATAGCACTGGTTTTCACTTATGGCTAATTATTGATGGAGAAAAAACCTTCCCCCATCAATAACTTAGCTCATTAATGCTCAACCAGCCTGGTAAACGTGGACTAGTCCTTGTTTACCATCTGCGCCTTGATCAAATCACCGATTGTAGCAGCAGGTGCAGTTTCAACTTCTTTATGCGCCTTAACCGCCTCTTTCTCGTCAGCCATATCTTTGGCCTTGATAGACAGCGCAATAGTGCGGTTCTTGCGATCAATATTGATCACCTTCACCTCAACTTCCTCGCCCTCTTTCAGTGCCATGCGGGCATCTTCAACTTTCTCACGGCTGATTTCCGAGGCTTTCAAGGTGCCCTCGATATCGCCGGATAAAGTAATGATTGCCGCCTTGGCATCGACTGATTTAACCACACCGTTAACGATGCTGTTCTTGTCGTTCTCGGCCACGTAATCGGAGAAAGGATCTTCTTCCAACTGCTTAACACCTAGCGAGATACGCTCACGCTCGGGGTCAACAGACAGGATAACAGTCTCGATCTCGTCGCCTTTCTTAAATTTGCGAACTGCATCTTCGCCGGTCTCGTTCCAAGAAATATCCGACAGGTGAACCAGGCCGTCAATAGCGCCGTCCAGGCCAATAAAGATACCGAAGTCGGTAATAGACTTAATCGCGCCCTTGATCTTGTCGCCTTTCTGGTACTGACGACTAAAGGCATCCCATGGATTTTCCAGACACTGCTTAATACCCAGAGAAATACGACGACGCTCTTCGTCGATATCCAATACCATCACTTCAACTTCGTCACCGAGGTTAACGATTTTTGAGGGGTGGATGTTCTTGTTAGTCCAGTCCATCTCCGAAACGTGAACCAGACCTTCGACGCCCTCTTCAATTTCAGCGAAACAACCGTAATCAGTCAAGTTGGTAATCGTCGCTTTAACCCGGGTGCTTTCGGGGTAGCGCGCGGTAATGGCCAACCAAGGATCTTCGCCCAGCTGCTTAAGACCCAGTGATACGCGATTGCGCTCACGGTCAAATTTCAATACTTTAACGTCGATTTCATCGCCGACATTAACGATTTCCGAGGGATGCTTGATACGTTTCCAAGCCATATCGGTAATGTGCAGTAGACCATCGACGCCGCCGAGGTCAACAAAAGCACCGTAGTCGGTCAGGTTCTTAACAATACCCTTAACAGACTGGCCTTCTTCCAATGATGCGAGCAACTCATCGCGCTCAACACTGTTGGCATCTTCCATCACTGCACGACGAGAAACAACAACGTTGTTGCGCTTCTGATCGAGCTTAATAACTTTAAATTCTAATTCTTTACCTTCCAGGTGAGTCGTTTCCCGCACGGGACGAACATCAACCAAAGAACCGGGCAGGAATGCACGAATGGAATTAACGTCGACAGTAAAGCCGCCCTTAACTTTTCCATTAATAATACCGATAACTGCTTCTTCTGCAGTGTAAGCTGCCTCGAGCACTTTCCATGCTTCGGCGCGCTTGGCTTTTTCGCGTGACAGTTTGGTAGCACCCCAACCGTCTTCAACCGCTTCCAGAGCAACCTGCACTTCATCACCGATTTCCAGTGACAGTTCGCCACGCTCGTTGACAAATTCTATGCGAGGGATTACACCTTCTGATTTTAAGCCTGCGTGAACAGTAACCCAATCACTATCAATATCGATAACCACACCGGTGACAATCGAACCGGGTTTCATATCAATGGTGCTTAAGCTTTCTTCAAATAATTCCGCGAAACTTTCGCTCATCCTGTTATACCTTTAATTAAAGCCAGTGGCATTTATACCACTCTCCCCGTACCCAGCTTACAGGGGCCTATTACAAAAAAACCCACCCGAAGTGACAGCTGGTGTCTCACCTCGAACGGAGCAAAAATTCGTCTATCGAGCAATGGAATGTATCCGCCACCGGCCTAAGCCAGGCGCTCTTGCTGCAATTCCATCACCTGTTGGAACACACGGTCAATGTCGACCCCGGTACTATCGATAACTATCGCATCGTCTGCCGGAATCAACGGCGCCACCTCGCGATTCATATCGCGCTGGTCCCGCTGTTGGATGTCTTCTAAAAGGGCGGCGAGATTAACACTTTCACCCTTGTTAAGCAACTGCTTATAGCGCCGTTGGGCCCGCTCTTCAGCAGAGGCAGTCAAGTATATCTTCAGTGCCGCGGCAGGGAAAATCTCAGTACCCATATCGCGGCCGTCGGCGACCAGACCCGGATTCTGCAGAAAATCTCGCTGCAACTGTTTTAGCGCCGCTCTGACGCCGGTAAATACCGCCACCTTTGAAGCGAGTTCGCCGCTACTCTCGCTGCGAACGCGATCGCTAACGTCGACGCCCTGCAGTAAAACCCGAGTTGGCTCACCTTTCTGACCCGGTAAAAAGGCAATATCCAAACCAGCCGCCAGCGCACTGAGTGCCTCCTCGCTCTCGAAACTAACACCCTGATCGGCGGCGGCGAGACCAACAATACGGTACAACGCACCACTGTCCAGCAAATGCCAGCCTAACTGCTTCGATAACAACTGGCACAGCGAGCCCTTACCAGAACCGCTGGGGCCGTCGATGGTGATAACCGGTGCACTCATGCCAACACCTCGATAGTCATACCGGCACTATTACACAGTTCGACAAAGTTGGGGAAAGAGGTCGCAACGTTGTCACACTCTTCAATCACGATATCGCCACTGGCCCGTAACGCGGCAATAGAAAAGGCCATGGCGATACGGTGATCATCATGACTGGCCACCTTGGCCGAGGTAAATACCGCCTGATCCACGGCGGCATCAGCAACTAGCCCCTGAATAATGGCGCCGTCACTAGTGCCCTCAATAGCGATACCCATAGCGCTAAGGCCATCGACCATCGCCTGAATGCGGTCGCTTTCTTTTACCCTTAACTCTTCCGCCCCGGTCAATACGGTCGTGCCTGTGGCACAGGCCGCCGCTACAAACAGCACAGGAAATTCATCGATAGCTAGCGGTACCTGATCCTCGGGAATATGAATGCCGTGCAACTGCGCTGAGCGCACGCGGATATCTGCCACCGGCTCTCCGCCGATTTCACGTTCATCGGACAAAGTGATGTCAGCCCCCATCTGCAGCAAAATATTAATCACACCGGTACGGGTGGGATTGATACCGACATGGTTTAAAGTAATATCCGAGCCTGGGGCAATAGAGGCGGCAACCATAAAAAATGCCGCCGAAGATATATCTGCAGGTACATCGATACTGCGCCCCGTTAAGGCACCACCGGAGCTAACCGTGGCAGTGGGGCCTTGCACGCCCACATCGACACCAAAACCCTTTAACATGCGCTCGGTATGATCCCGGGTGGGCGCGGGCTCAGTAGTAGAGGTATTACCGTCGGCATAGAGCCCCGCCAACAGCACACAGGACTTGACCTGAGCACTGGCCACTGGCATATCGTAATGAATTGCCTTCAGCGCATTGATTCCGGGACTGGCGGCAATTTCAATCGGCGGACAACCGCCTGCCTGGGTGCGAATATCTGCGCCCATCTGCCGCAGCGGCTTGGCGACCCGCTCCATCGGCCGCTTGCTCAGCGAACTGTCTCCGGTGAGGGTGACGGCAAAATCCTGTCCCGCCATCAAGCCAGCCAACAGCCGCATAGAGGTACCAGAGTTACCCAGATACAGCGGCTGCAGAGGTGCCTTGAGACCGTGCAGACCAACCCCGTGAACGGTAAGACGACCGTCTACTGGGCCCTCGATAGTGACCCCCATGGCCCGAAAGGCATTCATGGTGGCGATTACATCGTCGCCCTCCAAACAGCCACTGACTTCGGTCACCCCCTGTGCCAGAGAACCAAACATAACCGAGCGGTGGGAAATCGATTTGTCTCCGGGCACACGAAACATGCCCTGTAATGCGCCTCCGGCTTTTGCGGTAAATTCCACGATGTTATCCTATATTTGTCGTTAAAATACTATTGCGTGTTGGGCTATCGCCGGCGGGGATACTGCTATCAAAATACCTTGAGCAGCGCTCAACGACCCCGACTGGCTACTGCCAAGTTATTCAGTGCTACTAGCTACTCACTGCTAATAGACGCCTCACTTTGCTTTTCCAGTAGCTGGGCAAAATGATCTCTGGCCGTCTTAGCCCGCTCAAAACTGGCCATGATCTGAGCGCTGTCGGCGCTTTCGATGGCCCCGCGCAATAGACCGAGCTGATCGCTAAACAGATCGATCACCTTTAACAGCGCCGGGCTGTTGGCTAACGCTATTTCCTGCCACATAGTCGGGTCGCTGGAGGCAATTCGAGTAAAGTCGCGAAAACCGCCGGCGGCAAAACGGAAAATATCCTGCTGTTCTTTTTGTCCCGCCAAGGCGTCTACTAGGGTATAGGCCAATATGTGCGGAAGATGGCTAGTCGCAGCCAATACCCGGTCGTGCTCCGCCACTGGCATCTCTACCACATCGGCCCGGGTCGACTCCCACATTGCCCGCACTAACGCTACGCCGTCGCGGTCAGTTTCAGGCTCCGGGGTTAAGATTACCCGGTGATTAATAAATAGATCGGACCGGGCCGCCTCAACACCGCTTTTTTCGGAACCGGCAATGGGGTGACCCAAAACCAAATTGGGCGGAACCTCGCCGCAACAGTCGATCGCCGCCGCCAGCAGGTTGCCTTTTACGCTGGCCACATCGGTGATGATCACCTTCGTAGGCACGCTCTGCAGCAACTGTCTGAGCATATCCTCGGCGATTAGCGTCGGAGTGGCTATCACCACGATATCGGCGCCATCGACGGCCTGCGCCAAATCGAGACTGTAGCGATCGATAATACCCAACTCCACGCCGCGCTTTAATGATACGTCCCGACGCCCCCAGGCCACTACTTCACCGGCAAAGCCGTTTTCTTTTAAAGCCTTAGCCAAGGAGCCACCGATTAAGCCCAGGGCCAAAATAGTAATGCGATTAACGGTCGCCATTATTGCTTTAACACCTTTTTCAGCGCGGCCAATAACAGCGCATTCTCCTGCTCCAGACCGATGGAAATACGCAGGTGCTGCGGCATTTGATAGGCCCCTATCGGCCGCACAATAACCCCCTCTTCCAATAACTGCCGATAAATCTCGCCGCAGTCACCTTTAAACTCCACCGCAATGAAATTGCCCGCCGAGGGTATGTAGGACAAGCCCTGGGCGCGCAAGCCCTGTGTCAACTGCTGCATACCGGCGCGGTTAACTGCCCGTCCCCGCTGTAAATAATCCTCATCCGCCAAGGCAGCCTTAGCCGCCGCCAACGCCAGTGAATTCACGTTAAATGGCGCCCGTACCCGGTTGAGTACATCGGTGATCTGGGCGCTGGCCAAACCGTAACCAATACGCATCGCCGCCAAGCCATAGGCTTTGGAGAAAGTGCGGGTGACGATCAGATTGGGGTAGTGGGCCAACAGCGCAACACCGTCGACAGCGCCCTCGGCGCCATCGGTATATTCTATATAAGCCTCATCCAACACCACCACTACATCTGCGGGCACCTTGTCGAGAAAATCGACCAGAGCGGCCTCGTCGACGGTGGTGCCAGTGGGATTATTGGGGTTGGCGATAAATACCAAGCGAGTATCGTCGGCAATAGCGTCGATCATGGCATTGAGGTTGTGCCCCCAATTTTGCGCCTTGGTAACAATCGCGCGAGCACCACAGGCTTGTACCGCAATCGGATAGACAATAAAGGCGTGCTGGGAAAACACCGCCGACTTGCCCGGCTCAAGATAAGCCCTGGCAATCAAATCCAATACATCGTTAGAGCCATTGCCGAGGGTGATCTGCTGCGGAGCCAGCGCCAACTTTTCCGCCAGCGCCTGTTTTAACTCGAAACCGTTGCTGTCGGGATAACGGGTGATATCGGCCGCGGCCTTGTTCACCGCGTCCAGTACCTGCTGGCTAGGCCCCAGCGGATTCTCGTTGCTGGCCAGCTTTACAATATGCTCAAGCCCCAACTCGCGCTGCAATTCATCTATTGGCTTGCCCGCCTGATAGGGCTGCAAGGCCTGAATACCGCTATTTGCTAACGCAATATAATCACAACTCAACTGAAACCCTCCGATAAAAATAGTAATAGGCGATTGTAAAGCAATGTGTAGCTCGAGACGAACAATCACTAAAGATAATTGCCTTAGCGCCAACAACAACGCGCAGGCTATCGACGGCAGCGACAAGTGTTAGAGCGACTATCATCGCCAAAGCCAAGCAGTTGAACGAAAGAACTTTCAAGCCCTATAATGGAGACAGACATCCTACCGCCAACGTGGCGCGGGCTCAAATATCAAGACTACCAACATGACACGATTGACCAACACGCTTATCCGAGTATTGACCCGGTCACTGTCGCCGCGGCGATGGCTACCGTTACTACTGTGCCCACCCGTCGCCCTAACCGTCACAATGTCCCTCACCTTGCCACTCACATTAACGTCGCTATCGGCCGCAGCCACAGCAAACGACAGTAAGTTTAACACCGAGGCCTGCTACATCCCGGGACTGTCACGCCGCGCACAATGTTATCAACTGCAAAGGCCATTGACTGCAAGCCTCGCAACAGCGACCGATACCGCTATGATTGAACTGGGCGGAATAATTGCCCCGGCCCAGGCCAGTACCGCACTATCAGATCCACTGGTGGTATTGGTCGGTGGCCCCGGCCAGGGCGCCAGTGACCTGACCGCCACGGTACTTCCCATGCTCAACACCCTTCGTAACAGCCGCGATATTATCTTCTTCGATATCCGCGGCACCGCACGCTCGGCGCCGTTGCCCTGCGAAAGCGACCTTGAACCGCCACCACTAACACAAATTTCTAGTGCGCGCATTACTGCCCATATTGAGCAGTGCCTGGCGAATGCCGGCGATATTACCAGCTATACCTCGATGACTGCGGTGATGGATTTGGAGGCTCTGCGCCAAGCCATTGGCGCCCCACAACTCAACATATGGGCAGTTTCCTACGGCACCCGACTGGCACAACTGTATATGCGCAGCCACCCCCAGCGCGTTCGCAGCGCGGTACTGGATGCGGTAGTCCCTTTCTCCCCCTCTTATATAGATCGCCAGCCCAGCAATGCCCTCCACGCACTCAATAAGCTAGCCACCGACTGTACCGACTCGAAAGATTGCAGCGGCGCATTTCCCGACTTTGACCCCCTGCAGTTGCTGGACAGTCTGCCTGAGCGACGCGCTATCAGCTATCGCCACCCGGTCACCGGCCTGCCCACCCACACTGACACCGGCCGTGCCACGGTAGCGCAACTGGTGTTTGGCGCCCTGTACCAAAGCCAAACCCGGGCATTTATCCCCTGGGCCCTAAGCCAGGCGGTCAATGACGACAACTGGGATCCGCTGGCGGCACTGGGCCTGGACAGCGCCAAATACCTAAATATAAATACACTGTACCAGGGCGCACATTACGCCGTGGTCTGCAGTGGCGAGCAGCGTCGAAATCCTCTGCAACAAGCTAACGACCCCTTTTTCCACAACTACGCCAGCCAACTGATGCAGAAGATCTGTGCCGACTGGCCGCTCAACGCAGAGGTAGAACAACTGCCACCGGAAAATCCCGCCGTCGCCGACATCCCGGTACTGCTGCTATCTGGAGCCCTAGACCCCATTACCCCACCCTCTATGGCGGCGAGCACAGCCCGGGAGTTTGCCAACAACCGGCACCTGATTATTCCCCGCGGCGGCCATATGAATTCTGCCAAAGCCTGCGTGCAGGAGCTTATCGACGATTTCATTACCGAACCCGCCCTCACTCTAGCCGACGACAAACTAACGCAGCGCTGCGAGAAAGAGAACTACCACCAGCCCTTTATTGTCAACCGCCTCGGCGCCATTATGCAGGGGCGCAACAGTGATTAAAGTCAACTCACTCAAGAAGTCTTACGGCGAGGTGGCGGCACTGCGAGATGTCAGCTTCTCAATCGACGCTGGAGAGATTGTCGCTCTGCTGGGGGGCAACGGCAGCGGCAAGAGTACTACTATTAACATTTTGACCGGCTTGCTGCACGCCGATGCAGGTACTGTCAGTATCGACGGTATAGATCCCTTTAGCGAACCCCTTGCAGCACGGAAAAAAATGGGCGTGCTGCCGGACAAACCCGGGCTGTTTAATTTACTTACTGTTCGCGAACACCTAGCTTTTTTTGGCGCCCTGCAAGGCCTTAAGGGCAAAGCCCTGGCGCAGGCAGTGGAACAAACTCTGAAGCTGCTAGACCTAGGCGATATTGCCGAACGCATGAGTAAGGGTTTTAGCCACGGCCAGAGCGTAAAACTAGCGCTGGGCCGAGCGATGGTGCACTCCCCTCGCTTTTTAATCTTAGACGAACCCAGCCGCGGCCTCGACGTATTTGCGGTCAGGCAGTTCCGACAGATTCTATTGAGACTCAGAGATAATGGCACCGGTATTTTGTTTTCCAGTCACGTTATGCAAGAGGTTGAGCTATTGGCTAATCGCGTAGCGATTATCGCCGACGGTCGCGTGCACAGCGAAGGCAGCCCCGCCGAGCTGATCGCAGCCACCCATAGCAACTCCCTGGAAGAGGCCTTTATGGTGACGGTGGGAAAACAGTGATCACTCTACTGCGCATTACCAAAATCCTTTTAGTAAAGGAATTAAAGGAAGTTGTTAGAGACCGGCGCTCACTGCTGTCTGCGATCTTACTGAGCTTGTTAATGCCGGTATTTATGTTAGCCGGTTATTATTTTGCCGCCCAGGAGGCACAAAAAGCGCAGTCCACGCAGATCATTATCAGCGGCAAAGAGCACGCCCCAGACCTAGTAGCATTTTTATCTGCCAACGGTGTTAACACTGCTACCGAGGCCGAGCTGACCCTCAGTATTCCCGCCGACTACGGGCAAAAGCTGGCCACGGGTTACCGGGTCGAATTAGTCCTCAGCGGCGACATGTCTGGCCACGGTGCGGTGGCCAGCCGGCTGCTGTCGCTGGTACAGGTCTACGCCTCGCAGCTGGCCGCCAATCGGCTGCTGGCGCGGGGGGTGTCGCCGGTGTTAATGAGCCCGATCGCTGTGCACCAGCAAGATAGCGGCGAGGCCCCCTCACTGACCCGTTTTTTGGCGCCGCTGTTTGTGTTTATGCTGCTAATGACACCGATTTATTCGGTGATGCCCGCCTGCATCGATTGCATCGCCGGTGAGCGTGAGCGTCACGGTCTGTACCCGCTATTGCTACAACCGATTAGCCCCTGGACCATACCACTGGCAAAATGGTTGATGTTGTTAACCGTGGGCAGTTCGGGGCTGCTACTGGCGATTTTCTCGGGTTTTATCGCCTACGCTAACATTGAACTCAACGGTCTCACCCTAGGCTTTAACCTCAACCCTCTTAGCGCGCTAATTTTTGTGCTGGTTTCTATTCCCACCATTGGTTTGCTAGCGGCAATGATGATGGGCATTGCCAGCTACGCCAAAACCTTTAAGGAGGGCCAGACCTATGTTGGCCTGGGCACGATTTTCCCGGTATTTATCGCCGGTTTAGGCGCCATGGCAGACAAGGAGTGGCAGCCATTTTTACCGCTGTGGGCGGAGGCGACATTACTGGGGAATGTGTTGGCAGGCACCCAGACACAGGTTTTACCTTGGCTGGTAGTAGCGACGGGTTACGGGCTGCTGATCGCATTTTTTCTGTGGTGGATGAGCCGATCAATGCAACGCCAAGCGCTGAGTTCATTGTAATGACCTAGCCAGCACCCAAGCGTCTACGTTGGGATGGGCGCTTATTACGCTCAATAAATATGGATTAAACGTTCATCGTTTGCTTTGGGTAGAACCGAGGGTGAATCCTGCCCACCCTCATTCCCCGACATTAACGCCTCGTCGTCTCGAGCAGTAAATTACCAACCGCTATCGCGCAGCCCAGAACCACTTTCGGTTGAAAAACCACGCCCTCCAGTGGCTATGGACCGCCCGCTAGCTAGCTACTTCTGCGCAGCCAGATTACTTTCGATACTAAGCCCTCCATTGTGAAGCCTCAGTGCTCGCCATGGCATTCATTTCCGGCGAGTGACGGGGACGAGTGACGGGGACAGGCACCATCGAGTGACGGGCAGTGACGGGGACAGGCACCGCAGCTAAAACCTCACACTGAAGTGCATTGTTTTGACTAGCGTTTTGAGACAAAAAAAGGAGTGACGGGGACAGGCACCATCGAGTGTCCCAACCGCTATCGCGCAGCCCATAACCACTTTCGGTTGAAAAACCACGCCCTCCAGTGGCTATCGGAGTGACGGGGACAGGCACCGCGGAGTGACGGGGACAGGCACCGCAGCTAAAACCTCACACTGAAGTGCATTGTTTTGACTAGCGTCTTGAGACAAAAATAACGTCGACTATCGCAGCTACTCGTCGTCTCGAGCAGTA
>Ga0209395_1002663_pt1 | contig 22963 bp, 15 predicted proteins | sample GOMGulsemesocosm_3_FD_184635 | JGI IMG/M metagenome (GOLD analysis project Ga0209395, IMG submission 184635) | Methane-oxidizing microbial communities from mesocosms in the Gulf of Mexico - GOM9D Gulf of Mexico (SPAdes) (version 2) | ecosystem: Environmental > Aquatic > Marine > Cold seeps... | reverse complement strand
CATCTTAATCTGAGATGTAAGCTGATGGCTCCTTCGGGGGCCGTTTTTCTTTGTGCGTAAAGCTGGTAACCAACAGCACGCACCTTGACAGCTAACCCCGCCTTTTACCGCCCCGCATAAACTCCTCCAGCGGATCGACAGCGCCACCAGGGAGCTCTGACACTTTGCTGCGTGAAGATGGTGACAACCCAAACTCGCGCAGTCCGTCGAGAACACGCTTCCATGCGTTTTGTACCATCGCGACTTGCGGGTATGGTCGGTGCATTTCGTCGCCGCTGCCCGTCACCAGCATTACTTATGAAGACGCAGTGAGCGTTCGCGAAACACTCAGGAAGCTGCCGGCACGCCGTAATACACGCCCGATGTATCGAGACAAATCCAAAGATGAGCTATTGGCGCTCAACATCCCAACAGCTGGCGCTATAGCTGAGTTTGAGAATGACCTCAGGAAGGAGCGACAGCTAGAGGGCATCGAGAAGGCTAAGGCTAGTGGTGTTAAGTTCGGCCCTAAGAAAAGGCTGCCAGATGAAGATGTCATCAGCCTCAAAACGGCGATAGCTAGCGGCGAGAAGTCGATGAGAGACGTTGCGCAGGACTTTGGAATCTCCAGAGCCAGCCTGTATCGGTACAAGTAGCTGCTTAATCAAATACCGGCTAGCAGGGACAGATAGTGGCTGTGAGCCTCAACCGTATTCCCATCGATAGCCTCAGCAGGGTCGTGGCGTTGACTTGGTAGTCAGCAGGTAGTCACATCCCGACCGAAGAGAACCTTTAGTCCAACGAGTTATTAGTGTCGATTTTTTTTACACTTAGTGGAATATAGGGACTAGCCAGCTTGTAAAACCTCTTTCAATTCAGTCACTTGTAATAATGGCTTAAATATTGCTTAAAGGACTGTAACAAAATTTATTCAACTGGAGTAAGACGGCATGCGCAATTACCTTTCTAGAGTTCTACTTACATTCGTTATCGCGGGAGTTGCAAGCGTTGCAAACGCCACAGTGATTAATACTCTCATAGAAATTGATATAGCTGATATGTCAGCAGTGACTTTTACGGCTACGGGAGCCGCTCCAAGTGTTGATGGCTCTGACAATAGTACGTTTAGCGGTGTATCTCTACATGGGATTTTCTCCGACTTGGAGACTAGTCCTTCTGGTCTATCGGGGGATTTAAGGGCATACGGAACCACCGAAAATTACAATATTGCAGACACCCTACCTTCAGGCTACGACCTTAACTTTTGGATATCTCAGGGAAGCTACGAAACCCAAAATTTCGATACAGGTTTTGCAGCATTCACAGGCGAGGCCACGCTGGACTTAACTGGTTACTCAATACTTGGGGCCGGCGCATTTGGCGATATCGGAGACGATGATTTCTCAGCGGGAGCTATCATTGGGCAGTGGGCAATTATTGACTCAAGTGCTTCATCTGTCCCTGAGCCTGGCTCATTGGCATTGTTAGCATTAGGGCTGACAGGATTAGGATTCAGTCGTCGTAAGGCAAGCTAGCTACTAGCCTCTCAGACCTAAAAGTATTGAATTCAGTATGACTAGCGGTCCCTTAGGGGGCCGTTCTGCGTTTAGACTTCCAGAGTGCCGGTAGTGACACCTAACCTCGACGACAACTATAAGCGTTCATGAAACTGATAAAATCGCACCACAGTTTTTTTGTCCGGATTATTCTACAGCCTCGTTATGTTTCAAACACTCACAGATCAACAATAAATTGAGCATCATTTTTTAGGGAGGATTACATTGCTTACAGCATTTCTAGTAATAGCGCTCGTTATTCTGGCCGTATGGCACATAATGACGGAATTCGCTTTAAAGACGATTAGACGTGAAGGCATGGATATGGCTGATGACCGTGACAATCTACGAATAGAAAATTATGAGCTAATTCAGAGAGTCGCCAAAACTGAACTTAATTCTTTAAGCGAGGAAGAGGCTTCGTGTCGTACTGAGTTAGAAGAAGCTTTAGCCTCTATTGAATTCTTAAAAGATTTTATGCGCCAAACAATCAAGCAAGGCACTGATGTGTCAAGCCTTATGACAGAAGAGAATCGAGTTAAATTAACAAAAGCAGAACAAGCTGAGGAAGTGATTTTAGGGAATGGCTGATATCAAAAACACATTTCCGGAGGATGTAAAACAGGCTGTGTAACTGCCCTGTTTAAACATGAGGAGTTAGGCTGCTCCTCAAACTCAATCATAAAACGATCTAGCGCTCGCTTGCAGCCACTAATGGGCATTGTGCATTTTTTTGCAGCAGCGGTCGTGGCGAGTAGCCCGCTCGAAATAACATCTCATCTCTTCTCACCGTCTAAACAATCGTGTAAAAACCACACACCTCTAAGAACAATATTTCACTAAAACAAGTGATTTTATACATGACACCTATAATGGGCAGTCAATTTGCGTCTATTAGCAGGCTTTAACCATTTACCGTGATTTGATGAGAAAATTTCCACTAAATAACAACTACACTTGTTACAGATCAATTGTTCAGCAGCTGAATTCAAAACTCGGGAATCCATGCATAAGGAATAGCAAACAAGAACTCAAATTGAGGAGCATTTGCCATGTCATCTCTTATTCGCAACTTGAGTATACGCAGCAAACTGTTGATACCAATTATTGGTGTTATGGTGGCTCTTATTACGCTATTAGTGTATGCCATACCAGTAATGGTCGCGCGCGATACCGTTGTTAATGCGATTAGTTCAGCTGAGTCAACTGTGGGTCAATTCAAAACGTTGCGAGGCTATTATACAAAAAACGTCATCAAGAAGGTGCTGGCGAACTCGTCAATAAAACCTTCGTTTAACCATGCCACAGAAGAAAATAGCATCCCCCTCCCCGCTACAATGATCCATGATTTGAGTCGACTACTAGCAAAAGAAGGCATGAATCTTCGCTTATATAGCGCCTTTGCATTCCCTAATAGAAAGGACCGAAAACTAGATGAGTTCGGACAAGCGGCGTGGGACTACCTACAAAAAAACCCTGACAGCAGCTATGTTAAGCAGTCTGTAATTAATGGTAACCGTGTTGTTAGAGTGGGAGTCGCTGATAAAATGGTCGCGCAGGGTTGTGTCAACTGCCACAACAGCCGAGCAGATACACCAAAGAACGACTGGAAACTTGGTGATGTTCGCGGTGTGCTTGAAGTTGCTATCAATATAGAAAATGCACTCAGTCAAGGAGTCGCCATGAGCTACCAAGTTATGGCAGCTCTGGTTGGCGGCTTGCTACTGGTTGGCGGGGTAATTTATATCACAATCAGGGTAGTGGTAGAGAAGGGAATTCATCAAAGCCAGTCGGTAGCCAATGCAATGGCAAAAGGAGATCTAACCTATGAGGTTGAAATAAAGAGTAATGACGAAGTTGGAAAGTTGCTGGTGTCGATCGATTCAATGCGCAAACAATTTGTAGAAGTAATGACTCAAGTAGCTGAGTCTTCTGACACCATTCTTTCTGCCGCCTCTCAGGTTAGTGATACCGCCGAGAGTTTAAGTCAGGGAGCAAGTGAACAAGCGACAAGCGTAGAGAAAACCAGCGTTTCTATTGAACAAATGGGGGTTTCAATCCTACAGAGTAGTAAAAACACGTTAGAAACCGAACGCATTGCAGAAATCAATTCACAAACAGCTCAATCTAGCGGGCAGGCGGTACGTGAAACGCTTTCTGCCATGAAACAGATTGCTGGGAAAATTGCCATCATTGAAGACATTGCTTACCAGACTAATATGCTTGCTCTTAATGCAGCCATTGAAGCAGCCAGAGCTGGCCCTCACGGGAAAGGATTTGCTGTTGTCGCAACTGAGGTGAGAAAACTTGCGGAGAGAAGCCAAGCTGCGGCGTCAGAAATTAGCCTGCTCACCAGTAGTAGTGTTAACGTGGCTGAGACTGCAGGCACAAAATTAGATCAAATGGTAGAGAGCATTGTAAAGACTACAGCACTGGTACAGGAAATTGCAGCGGCCTCCAATGAGCAGGCTGCAGGTACCGCAGAAATCAATACGGCAATGAACCAGCTGGATAAAGTGACACAACAAAACGCTGCCGCTTCAGAACAGCTCGCCGCCACCGCACAACTAAGCGCAGAAGAATCAGAATCGCTTCATCGAAAAATCAGTTTTTTCAAACTGACTAAATAGTAACCTTAGGGAGTTTAACTGACGAAGAAGAGTATAATTCAGCGCAACTTAATGGCCAGAAAAAAATCCCAAAAACACTGAAACTAAAGCGAAATTTACAATAAATACGGAATAGGTGAGCATGTAAAACATGCTCACAAGGAAACTTATAGACCAAAAAATACTCACACCACTTATTTGAAAACGCTATTGTATTTAGCCACATTTAGAATCATTGCAAACTAAATGTGCACACTCGTTAATTTGTTTTTCTACGACTCGCTGCAACACCCAATAAGCCGAAAGCTAAAAGGGTTAAAGTTGTAGGCTCTGGAACCGCTGCAGACCCTGAACTAACACCAAACTCAGACATTCTAAAGTCTGCATCAGGCTCACCCGTCATAACGGCCGTAATGCTTAATACATTCTCAAAATCCACACCGGCCCAATTACCAAACCCATAACGTAGTCCGACTGGGGTTGATACTGCTGCAGAATCGATCAGAGCTGAAAATGTATCGGTACCCCCTAGCGTCTCTATAATAAGATCTATATTGAATGATAAATCAATAGAATCTAGGTCGAAGTATAAGGAATCTCCATAAGCAGTAAAATCTACTGGAACAACATTTCCTGGGAGAGTAGATAAAGGATGAATAGCTAGCCACTTAACAGTCAACTCCGAACCTTCAATACCGCTACTGGCATAAGCCAAATTACCGGCAGAACTACCACCGGCATTCACCGTATCAGCATCTGCATCAGAATCATTATCAGCACCATAATAATTAAGCGTATAGTCAGCAACAAATCCAGCCACTGTCGTTTCTGTAGAGGTAGCACTTTGATTGGACAGATTAACTTGAAGGTCTACCTCATAATCAAAGGTATCGAGAACAAACGCATTGGCGGAACCTATTAAAAATGTAGCTATCAACCCCGCCAAGCCCATTTTTTTTGTAATATTTATCATATCAATCTCCGTCTCATTTATTTTTCCATAGTGAATGTTACAGCTAAACCAGCACAGCGTTATTACAAGGTAAACTCAATAGTTCCTTCTCCTCTATATAAATTCGCTAGGCGCAACGGAACTTTGTATATTCCGAGGCTTTTGCAAAATTTATTCCGTTGAAGATAACCCGGTATTTTTCCTTGAAACCCAAGGCGAGAAAACCAAGCAGTAGCAGCGCAAGGGAGCCGGGCTCGGGAACTGTAGCCCCACCTCTCACCAGAAATTGTCCGACAATAGAGTTGCCAAGTGGGTAATTACTGTCACTGACAAAACTGCCACCAAAAGCACAACTTTTACTGGAAATACATAGATAGGCAGATCGCCCGCCACCCTCAAGTTCAAATCCTCCGAGCGAGCCGCCAGACGCAATCGTTGGACCAAACAACGATGTGAATAACGCCACATCGGAGGGAGCGGTAGTAAGAGCTATGGTGGTACCGGCGCTGAGCAAATACGTGATATTGAACGCAGCCAGCAACCCCTCGACTTCAGTATCATTTGCGTAGCGATATCCCTCCGGGCCAAAGATGGACAAGGCGTTGGTGACGGTCATAGACCTCGTACTTGATAAATCTAACCACTCAAACCCCGTATCGGTATCCAGTGTAGATACCCCGTTGTCTATTAGCGCCGCCTGCGTGGAGCCAATCAAAGCCCACACTAATAGCATCGACAAATTGATTCCAATCTCGGCCTTCATGGTTTTCTCCTCTACATCCATCTTTATGACTTTATTATTTGCGACCGCGGCCCTTGGTTACTCAAATCAACAAATCTTAGTATCAATGACATTACTGCCAACTGGTTACCTATCGCCGCCCTCTGTGATGTAGGCGGCATTAATCCCACTCCATTGAGCTATGCTAACAAACTTATCCTAAAGCTTATGTCACCTAATCATGTGACACGTCTTGGGGTGAAAAACCATCACTTGGTGCTCCCTCCTTCTTGTATAGTGGGAAAATCACTGGGCAGGAAATAGAAAAAAGTCTCGATGACAAATTCGCAGGTCTTCATACCAGAAGAGCAATGGCGTACTGCACGGGAAACTTAGTGCCTGATATAAGAACAGGCGGAGAGAGGATCAGACAAGCCATGTTAATAGAGTAAAACAACAACTAGCACTTAATCACTATGACTTGTAATAAGCTGATACAAATCGGCCAGAAAGCAGAAAACTACGCGTATTTGCTGCCTAGAAATTCAAGCTTCTCTTGGTTTATGAGAGAGGAGATTCACCCAATTACGCCACTAAATCTCACCGCTAGCAAACCATCGCAATAGCTGTCATAAGGCACTCCACTGTAAATTTTTACCGGCTAGTGCTCTCGCCTGTGCAGCCCCTATGTTTCGGACTACAAAGAGCGCGGCAATAATGTCCATCCATGGACAAAGCGGAAAACTACTATTTAGTAAAAACAAATTTCCCTCATTCTCTAAAACTCATATTTCACGCTAGCAGAGAAATTTCGGCCCGGCTGGGTAAATTTGTCGAGGTCGTCATCGTTTGACCCCTTACCTCGCATATCTTCGTACACCCAGTATTCCTTATCTGTCATATTGACAATACCTGCGCGCAATACCAGATTTTTATTCACGTGGTAATAACCTGTCATATCAACTTTGCCGTAACCGCGAGCTGAAAAATCATCGGGGGCTTCCAGATCACTGGTAGACTTTGCTTTTACCAACGTCCAGTTTAATGCACCACCCCATGTGTTGCTGGGGTCGTCATATCCCAAGCCCACAACCGCCTTCATCGGCGAAATACTTTCCAGCGGCTTGTCATCGGTATCATTGTCACCGTCTGCATATGCCAGTGACACTTGCAAAGAGGTTCCCGCTGGTGCGTTAACGGTTTCATCTAACCATATCGCGCCGCGTAATTCGGCGCCCTTAATAGACGCTTTGTCGATATTCTGTGATTGGGTAACGCGATCAAAGCCAATACCGCCAGTACCGCCACTTACAGTACTTTCTTCTATGAAGTCGGTATAGTCACTATAAAATATTACCGCTTCAAAATTACCGAGTCTGCCGTCCATACGCAAACCAATTTCATAGGAGTCACTTTCTTCCGCCTCTAAATTTGAGTTAGGTAATGTCAAAAAATGATTGCCAGGACCATAGTTGCGCTCGCTCGCGTAAAAGAGGTCAATGGGCTCTGGCGCTTTAAAGCCTTGGCTGTATTGGGCGAAAATGGTTGTTATATCGCTAAGATTGTACACACTGCCTAAACGAAACGTGATTTTGTCACTATCATGATCGGTCAGTGCATCGGCGGCGGCCTCTGGCGGGACAAAACCACTATCAATTTTAGGCTCAGACTCAAAATTATCGTAGCGAACCCCTGGGGTTATCGTCATCTTTCCGCGCATCAAGGTGATATGATCTTGAATATAAAGGCCGTAGTTACTCGCATTCACCTTGGGTACTGCGCGACTAGCCGTATTAGATGAAGCATCAGTCGGATATAGTGTATTTTGTGCGTTAGCGAGATCAGCGGCTTGGTATTCGAAACCATAAGTCAGTTGATGATTATCAATCTGTTTTGCAAACTGCGCCGATAGTTTGGTTAGCTCTTCTGCTTGACGGTAGTCCTTGATTCGATAAACGGGCATCGCAACGCCGTACATAGAGTGTGTTTCCTGATCAATCTCACTGTCTTGCCAATCCAGTTGCCAATCAACACTCTCGAAAGCAGCGGTATCAGCCCGCCACTGGTGAAAAACACTCACCCGGCGTCGTCCTGTACTGTCGTCTCCGTAGTAAAAATCCGAGTAATAAGGGGCATCCAGCTTTGAAGAAATATCGGTGTAGGTGTCGGCTCGATAATTTTCAACAGTCAGACCGACACGGTGTTTATCACTCACCTGATACTGCAGCTTAAGCAACAGATTAGCGCTATCGAAGTCCTGTTTGTCCAAATGGCTACCACTGCCCTCGTAGTTTTCCAACTCATCGGCATCTCGGTTGCTGTAGATCACTAGCGACTCAAACTGACCACTTCGGTTGGCTAAAGTCAAAGTCTGCGAAAGACTGGCGTCCGCACTGCCAGAGCGAAGTTTGATACTACCGCCAGTGTCGTCACCGCTGAGCGCAAGATAATCCGCAGGATCTTTCGTGGTGTAGACAACTAACCCGCCCAACGCGTCGCTACCATAAAGAGTGGAGGCAGGGCCTTTAACAATCTCTACCCGTTTCATGGTGTCTATATCAACGTAGTTACGGCCCGCACGTTGGAACGGGTTACCAGCCGGCGCAAAGGAATTTGCCTGATCAATACCATCGACAGTAATTTTGACCCGATTCTCATCCATACCACGAATATTAAAACCTTTGGCGCCAAAACGAGCCGCATCACCGGCGCCATTACCTACCTCTACGCCCGGCTCGTAACGGATCAGCTCGCGGATATTACTGGATAGGTTATTTTCTATCGTATCCCCATCGATCACGCTAACGGTGCTGGCGACGTCGCCCTGTTTTTGTTCAGAGCGAGTAGCAGCCACAGTCACCTTATTCAAACTGAAAGTATTCGAGTGCTGCTGTGCCGCGACGCCCTGTGTAGACAGCGTTGCAATGATGGCAGCAGCTATTGGAGTGACTTCAAATGGTTTTAACACGGGTAATCCTCTAATGATTGATGGAAAGCTGGATTGCTTGCAGCGCCTTATTGAGAATTATTCTCATTTGGACGCCTGAGACAGGATTATAGGGATAAATCATCACTTGTAAATGCAAATGATAATGATTTGCATTAGCGCTTAGATAGTAATACGATATTGCCATTGGAGAGAATCAGTGATTTATCAATATCAATGAAACTAGTCGTTACTGTCGTGCTGTCGCTGGCACTGCATGTCTACCTTGCGGCACTAGCTAACTTTCAGCCCGAACCCATGGAAGATAACAGCGGCAGCGCAGGACGGGCCGCACTGGTGATAGGCGATATACGCTTTCAGTATTCTTCAAGCCAGGCATCGCCTCTTGAGGAAAAAACGGCTGCTCCGAAGAGGCAAGCAAAACACGCTGAACGGCCAGCCAAAGAGCCGATACTAACAGCTGAGGCAAATCTAACAGCCAATGAGATTGAGGTGATGACAGATCTCGACGTCAGCGAACCGCAGCGCATTGAAGAGCAGGTAGTTGAGCTTGAACAACAACAGCCACCTAAACCACTGGCAGCCGACAAATTAGTCCCTGAGCAGGTAACCGCCAATACTGACATAAAAGCAGAACATGCCGGTTTTGATCGAATCCCTTTGATGGAAGAGCCGCGTTACCAAAAAGCCTTTCCTCCGGATTATCCAATATTGGCCAGAAAACGAGGTTATCAAGGGGTGGTTATGGTTCGGGCGAAAGTGGGGATCGACGGCCATGTGCAGTCAGTAGAGCTCAAGATATCTTCCGGTTATAACAGCCTAGATAACAGTGCATTGAATACGGTCACGCAATGGCAATTTCATCCTTATCGGGTCAATGAGCAAGTCACCGTTGCCTGGGTGGAAATACCCGTGGAATTTACCTTACAGCGCTAACCGTTTAATCGCTGCCCTCTGGCAAGGACTTAGAAATAGAGTGAATGGAATGATGTTGTTTAATCACATTTTGCAGGCCGGCCCAGTCGCAACGACACTGCTGGGGCTATCCGTGCTGGCATTGGCGCTGATCTTGGATAGGTTTTGGACACAGTTGATTTATCCACGTTTTTCGACTGCTGCTTTTCTCAACGCGCGTCAAGAATGCAATCAGGGTGGCGCTGATATTGCTGCACAATCTCTCAGCGCTACCAAGCATGGCTGGGAATCGGCTATCACACTGCTAATAACTAATCGCATGCTTGAGCAGAGCTCACGTCAACAGCTTGCTTTAGATTGGTTAGTACGTGAACGTCGATACTTGAGCGCTGGCCTCAAACTACTGGGTTTAATTGCAGCGATCGCTCCCTTACTGGGGTTGTTAGGCACCGTGTTTGGCATAATCGATATGTTTAAGGCCATTGCTCAAAACACAGGCCCGGTAACCCCCGCCTTACTCGCTGAAGGTATGTGGACAGCGATGATAACCACCGCGCTGGGCTTGATTATCGCTATTCCATGCATGGCCGTTAGCTATGGGTTTGAGCAGTTAACTCAATGGCGATTGAACCCCATCCAAGATGCACTAAATTCAGTCGACCTAGCATTTGAAGGTGCGACGTCAGCAAGTGTTCGAAAAACAGTCTACAAAAGCGTTGTACGAGCAAATAATGATAGCGCCAGTACTAATACATCACTGCAAAACGTGGCGGGAGCTGCGTAGTGATTCAATTACCTGAAATGGAAAGCTCACCGTCGGTATTACCCGATATGACGGCTCTATTAGATGTCATTTTTATCTTGCTGGTTTTTATGATGTTAACCGCCAACGTAGCACCCCATTTACTTGAATTGGACTTACCCCAGACAGCAGCACCTATAGAAAGTGTAGAGCCCAATGCCATTACTCTGAATATTTCCGAGGAGGGGATATTCAGCATCGAGCAACAACGTCATGAAAACTGGCTGGGGTTTACCTTGGCACTGAAAAGCCAAATACAAATGCAAGAACAATTGCACGGCAACGCCCCTCAATTGCTGGTGGCAGCCGACAAAGATGTCGCGTTAAACGCCTTTGTAAAACTAGCTGGCTGGTTATCTGAGCAAGGTCACTCGGTTACAGAAATCATTGTTAATGATCAATAAAATATTTATTTAGGAGAAGAAAAACGATGAATGTCATGTTCTTAGAACAGCTAATGTACCAACTTTCTGGCTGGTTTATGGCGCCGGTGTTAATTGCGATTACAATTCTATTTGCATATAGCCTATATGCCCTTGGCGTATTTTCCGCGCAGTGGTGGCAACGCAGGAACAACGCACTACCCTATAGGCGCACTATTAAAGGCGACTCCTTCTCTCCCGATCAACTAGCGGGTTTTCCATTGATGGCTTATGCCACACAAAACACCGATGCGACCATGGACGAGCTCGATGTAATGGCTTTGAAAAACCTCGAGGCCCTGCGAATCACCACTCGCATAGCCCCCATGCTAGGTTTGATCGCCACCATGATTCCCATGGCACCTGCATTAAAATCATTGGGGGATGGTAATATTCAGGGGATAAGTGACAACCTGGTTGTTGCTTTCTCCGCGGTAATATTTGGAATGGTTATCGCGTCGATTACCTTTTGGCTAGCCAGCGTGAAAAAGCGGTGGTTGGCGGTGGAACTGGTAGATATTGCTCGGTTGAAAAGCAGCTACTTAGCAAAGCCAAACGCCGACCATGAATTACAAGACGAGGTGATTCGTGAGGTTGCTTAATGACGACGAAGAACTTAATCCAGCCAGTTCTATGGTTAACCTAGTCGATGTGTTTTTGGTATTGATCGCGGCATTGCTTATATCGATTGCACAAAATCCATTAAACCCTTTTACCGCAGATAATGTGACCGTTATCAAAAATGCGGGGAAAGATAATATGGAGGTCATCGTTAAAAACGGAGAAACTATCGAACACTATGAATCCACGGGCGAGATAGGAGGCGGGCAAGGGACCAAATCCGGCGTCGCTTACACCTTGGCCGACGGATCAATGGTCTATGTACCAGAATAAAATCTCATAATTAACACCCCGATGCAGCGGCAACAGTAAGCTGCCGAGCCCAAAGCTGCTAAAGCCAAAAACAATACAACCACGAGAATGGAAATGAACCGAAAATTTTTATGTTTTCTGCTGTGTGTCTTTTTATTAATGACTGAAGTGGCGGTCGCTGCGGGTGAAAGTGTTTTATTTGTGACCGGTCGCCACAGCAGCAAAGCAAAATTGAGTTTTCTAAAAGACTATGGCAAAGAATATAAACTTGTTATTGATCGTAAATCTCAAAGTGATTTGGGTGATCTGGCACAAGCCGCTGTACTATTTAAGCAATACGACTTAGTGGTATTCGAAGCCGTGTCTGTTCGAGAGAGCAAGGAAATATATCCCCAGTATGGGGCTGTAGTCGCGCAGGGAGATAGTCGTTTTGTTGCCATTAAATGGTGGCAGCAGGAAAAGCTTCGCAACGGCATCAGCACAAAACAAGCTGAGCGGCTACACAACTACTACGATAACGGCGGTAAAAAAAACCTTACTCGCCTGGCCCGCTATATTCATGACACTATTTTGGAAAACAAGCGGGGGAACATCCCGGACCCAATTATATTCCCCGATATTGGCCTATACCACCCCGATTACGAAGGGTTAGTGTTTGACAATTTGCACGATTATAACCGTTGGTGGCGACAGCGCTCAGTGGCTACCAAAAACACCCAACCCGTTATTGGTGTGCTAATGCAGCGCGCCTTGATTGAATCAGTACAAAGCAACGTGGTTGATGCTGCTATCGCAAAGCTTGAGTCTCGTGGAGCGAAAGTTGTGCCATTTTTCTTTGAAGTGAGCCCCAGCGTTTCTGATTATAGTACTTTGATTCAGAGAGAGGGAGAAACACAGGTCGATTTGATTATCAACTTCCGCTCGATACATTGGGCCAGTGAGCGAGAGAAAGAATTTCGTCGTTTTGGGGTGCCGGTCATGCAGGCGTTGACGTATTTTGATGGCGACCAAAAAACCTGGGAACAAGACATACAGGGTATATCACCCGGCATGACACCCTTTACCTTAACTCTGCCAGAATCAGCTGGGATCGTCGATCCGATGATAATAGCAGCAGTCGATGAAATAACCGGGAAAACACAGATCATCGACTACCAGCTTCAGCATATGGTGAACAAAGCCGTCAGTGTAGCCTCACTTAAGTACACACCGAATGCCGAGAAGAAAATTACGGTGATGACCTGGGGCGACAAAGACGTAGGCGCCTCTTTTCTGAACATTCCTGAAAGCTTAACAAGTATCGGCAACAGACTTAGTCGAGAAGGATATTCAATAAATACTGTCGAGAGTAACTACTACACCAACAGTATTGATCAAATATTGAGTCCTTTTTATCGAAGTTACGAACTTGAGCAATTATTGAAGGCGGATTTAGCCGAATTAATGCCTGTTAAGGACTACCTACTTTGGTTTGACTCTTTGCCGAAGTCGGTCACTGAACCGATAAACAATTACTGGGGGCATCCTAATACCAATTTTATGGTGGTGGAGCATGATGGCCAGCACAAATTTGTAATACCTCGTATTCGCAATGGCAATATGTTGATTATGCGCCAGCCTCCCAGGTCTGATGATAAAGAGGAAGATCAGCGGATTTTCCACAAAGGCGAAATCCCGATGAACCATTATTATCTCGCGGCCTATTATTACGCCCGTGAGTATTGGAAGAGTGACGCCATTATTCATTTGGGCACTCACGGCTCACAGGAATATTTAGGAGGAAAAGAACGCGGCCTGTCGATATATGACGAAGGTAATCTCGCCGTGTGGGATACGCCTATTCTATATCCTTTTATTGTTGATGATGTTGGCGAAGCCATGCAAACCAAACGACGAGGCCGTGCCACGGTTTTTGCCCATATGACACCGCCGTTTGCGGCGGCGGGAATACAGGGCGATATGTCTCAATTACATGAACTCATGCACCAATACAAATCCCTCGATGAAGGAGGCGTTAAAGAAAAAACCGGACAACAAATAGTCGACGACTGTATCGCAACAAATATCTGTGCAGACTTCGGCTGGCAGCAGGCGCAGATTACAAAAGATTTCACCGCGTTTATGGCTTCGCTACACGATTATATAATGGAGCTCGCCGCTGCCAACCAGCCATTGGGCTTACATACTTATGGCAAACTGCCAGAGCAACCGCTGTTAATCTCTACTTTGGTGCAAATGTTAGGCGCTGATTTTTCTGAGGCGGCAACCGAGTTTGAGCGCGATTATTTTTATCATAACAGTCAAGTCGATGAAGACCACCAGGAACACAGCGATTCCGGCGAATCACTTACCGAACCGCTGCACTACAGCGGTGATGAGTTAGATGATATTGCCGGTTACAAGACCGTAGAAAAATTTGTGCTTGGCGCTGCCGACAAAAATAGGAAAGCTTTAGATAGTGAAGCACTACAAAACTTAGATAAACCCCTAAATGAAACCATGTATGAATTCATTATTAAAGGTCGTGAACTGTATAGCAACTATGCCTCGATCATGGAAATGGACAACCTGATAAAAGGCCTCTCTGGTCAATATATACCGGTGAAAAATGGCGGCGACCCTATTCGCCACCCCGAGGCGGTACCCACAGGATTTAACCTCTACGGCTTCGACCCAGCCCGCGTCCCCACCGAGGCAGCTTACCAACAAGGAAAAGAGTTAACCGGGCAAGTTATTGCAGATTATTACCAAAAACACGGTAGCTACCCCGACAAATTGGCGTTCTCTCTATGGTCGATTGAGACCATGCGTCACTATGGCGTGCTAGAAGCACAAGCGCTATACGCGATGGGCGTAAAACCAGAATGGAGTGATGACGGCCGCGTTATTGGAACACAGATCATCCCCTTCAACGAGTTAAAGCGTCCCCGTGTAGATGTTGTACTTTCAGCGACTGGTTTGTATCGAGATGCGTTTCCAAATGTAATGCAGTTATTAGCAAAAGCGGTAGCGCAAGTCGCAGATTTGAAGGAGGAATCAAACTTTGTTTGGCGAAACAGTCAACGGGTGAAACAAGAATTAATAGCAGAAGGTATTGACGCAGAAGAAGCTGAATACCTTTCTACTATTCGTTTATTCTCAAGTGAGTCGGGCAACTATAGCTCCGGTGTCGACGGGCCCATTTTTGCCAGCGAAACATGGGAGGACGACAAGCAAATTTCCGACAATTACCTGTCGAATATGGGCTACTTCTTTGGTTCTGACAATAGTCGTTGGGGACAACAACTGGAGAAGATCAGCCTCTATGCCAAACAGCTTTCCGGTACTGATGTAGCACTGTTGTCGCGATCGTCCAATCTATACGGCATGATCACCTCGGACGACCCTTTTGAGTATTTTGGTGGTTTATCGCTTGCGGTCCGTAACATCGACGGCAAAAGCCCCGACATGTTAATCAGTAACTTACGTGATGCCAACAACCCCAAAGCAGAAGAGGCATCACAGTTTCTTGCCAAAGAGTTGCGGACTCGCAATTTCAATGGGCGCTGGTTAAAGGAAATGATGAAAGAAGGTTATAGCGGCGCGACAACATTATCCTCAAATTTGTCCAATTTTTGGGGCTGGCAAGTGGTTGACCCCAATGTGGTGAGAGATGACCAATGGCAGGAATTCTATGAAGTTTATGTTAACGATAAGTTGGAGGTCGGCATCGACGAATGGTTTGAACAAGTAAATCCCGCCTCTCAGGCTCAGATGCTTGAAACTATGCTGGAGTCAGTACGTAAAGAATATTGGCACGCTGATGAGCAAACGACCAAGGCGATGGTAGAGCGCTACGTAGAGTTAGTAGCAAATTACGACCTGTTTGTTGACAACGAAATGCTGCGCGAATTTGTCGATCAACAAGCGGGGGGATTTGGTTTAACTGCCCTGCCCTCTACCATAGAAAGTATCAGCCTTGAGGTATCATCAACCAGTGAAATCCAAGGTCAAAAACTGGAACAAGTTCAACACGAAGAAGTGACTGAGCCGGAGTGGGACATCCAATTATTGACCATCTTTGCAGGATTTATGTTGATATTTGTGGCTGGAATTGTAAAACAGACTTTCCAGCCGTTATCCAACACCGCTTAGATTACCCCGCATTTTAAATAGGTATTTAGCAGGCTCAGTAATAAGGTAGCAACGTAGTGACAAGTAAAATGGCCTTGTGTATTGAAGGCCTCAAAGGCTTTCCAGAGCGATAGGGACTTCTCTGTAATAGTGCGTCAGCGAAAAACATTACCGCGGCCCAAAACTGTAACTCAAAGTGATTCCATAGGTTTTTGGCGGTAAATACGTGGCGACAAAACCGTTTTCCGTTATAAAGTTACCGGATGCTATTTTGATATTTTCATCCGTTACATTCTTCACAAAAACGTCCGCCATCCACTTACCGGACTCGGGTACAAATCGGGCGCTTAGGTCATAGACCTGATAAGCATCCTGCAGGCCGAGATTCCGACCACCATTGGGGACTCCAGGGAAAACCCCTGCATCCAGTTCGTCTCTATTGTAAATGTCTAGGTAGTACGAGTCAGAAAAAGTGGCTGTAAAACTAGGGGTTAGATGCCCCCCTGCTAGTGCAATATCGCGCTCATAAACTAGAGTGAATTTCCAATCAGGGGTTCGTGCTGGCGAATTTCCGGACAGGTCAACCGGTTCCATCGCAGAATACGACTGGTCAGATATAAATGGATTGAATAGATCGCCAAACAGCGTGTCGGGAATTTCAAATTCATCAAAGTGAGCATCCATCACTGTACCTACAAACTTAACATGATCACTGGCGGTGATAGACCACTGCAACTCGACCTCCAGGCCTTGAATGGTTGCTTCAGAGGCGTTTCGCACCACTGTGCTGCCGCCGGTATCCGCTACGCCATCGCCATTGGTATCGAGCCTGTCCTGATTAGAAAACTGCAGGTCATTGTAAGCGGCGAGATACAGCGCCGTATTTACCCGTAAATTGTGGTCGAGAAAATGGGATTTAAAGCCCAGTTCATAGTTAATCACTGTTTCCGGGCTCGCATGATTGCCCGCATCCTGGATATGACCCGACTTAAAACCGGAGGAGATCGAAGCGTAGAGCAACACATCCGGTGCTGGGTCGAAGTCATAGCGAATTAGGCCACTGGTGTTTCTCCAGGTTATCGAAAAGTCATTGACTTGACGAACCCAACAGGGCTCGTCGCCAATGCCCTCGCTGCTTCCATTGTCGTGAGGTAAACCTAACGCAATGGCGTTGGCAGTTGCCGCATCCGCATAAATCTGCTCACTGCGGGGCGCGCCCGGACCTACGGATTCGGCCTCGGTATAGGGCCCCAGCGTCGAAGTCACGGTACAGGTCAGCGCCCTGCCACCGCGATCGGACTTGGTATCTTCCGTGTAACGCGCTCCCAGGGTAATTCGATTGCGGTCATTAAACGCATAAGTGCCCTGGGCAAATACGCCTAGGGATTCGACTCGCCGGTCAGGTTGTACTGCGTAGGAAACCGCCGCACCGCCATCATCGCTAATCCAACTGCTGGCCCCTTGTGGACCGCGGCCTGCGCCCGGATTCTGCTGATCGACTGCAAATACAATTTCGTTTTTTTCTGCCGATATCAAAGCACCGACAAGCCATTGAAACTGCTCGTCATCGCCATTTAGCAGATGTACTTCGTGGGAATAGAAATTAAAGCTGGAGCTGTCGGTGCGCTGATGTTCAAAACTACCGTCGCGACCGTTATCGGCATCAAAAATTTGCTCACGATTCATCTCAGATAAACCAAACAGATAACTCAAGGTGTAATCGCCGGCAAAACGATAGTCAAATTTCGATCGCAGAGAATCATGGGTTAAGTCTAGGAAAGAGGGGCTATCGAGCACCACTCCCCGGGTGCCCATCGCAACCAGAGTGGGGTCCAACTCGGCAATACCGGTGCTTGTGTCTCGATACCGTTCGGCGCTGGCAAAAACACTAAAGTTGTCGCTGGCTTGCCAAAGTGCAGAAATTCGCCCACTGGCCTGGTCGGCCATCTCAGGCCCTTTCTGATTGCGATCCAGCGCTCGATCAAAGTCCCCCAGATCGTTGACACTGGCCGGGTAATGAGGGCCTAGCCCGGCGTAGTTATCGAGCAATTCCGTGTAGGAATCATGCTGATGGCTGGCGCCGGCAATTCTCACGCTAAAATTCTCCGCCAGGGGGATATTGGCTGCTGCTCGCCATTCCCGGCGGCGATAATTACCTGAAGAGAAGGAAAGGTCTGCACTAATCGTATCCATTAGCGGTTTTTGGCTATAGATATTAATGCTACCGGAGGCTGAATTGCGGCCAAACAAGGTACCCTGGGGGCCCCGTAGCACCTCTACGTGATCAATATCGTATAATAATGCTGCCGCTCCCTGGGACCTCGGGGAGTAGACACCATCGATATGAATAGCCACTGGGCCATCGGCTATTTCAGTGATATTGGTGGTACCCACCCCACGCAATTGCACTAGGATTGCCGCCTGTTGAGCGGTGTTAATCATCTCTAGGCCTGGCACCAAATTGGCAATATCCCGAAGATCCTTCACTTGATGGCGCTGTAGCGATAATTGGCTAAGTGCCGTCACTGCAATCGAGGTGTCTTGTATATTGCTATCGCGCCGGGTAGCGTAGATAGTCACTTCCTCCAGCTCAGGGACCAACTGGGCTGGCGCTTTCTCCGCTAGCGGCTCCGTGACTGTTGGCGTGACTGTTGGCGTGGCTTCAACGATAATCACTGTGCTGCGGCGACTAATGCGATATTCCAAACCAGTGTTGCGCAACAGCAGGTCCAATGCCTCTAGATGAGTCATCGGCCCGTAGACCGGCGGCGACGTTATTTCGGACATCTCAGAGGACAATCCAAAAAAGTCCATATCGGCTTGTTCGGAAAACTGTAGCAGTGCGCTATTGAGTGGCTGTGAACGAATAGCAAAATCTATATCGCCATCACTGGCCCCACTGGCTTGAGACAGGGCAAGTAGCAATATAGCCATCACTGGGAAAAAATACGCTTTTTTCCTAAACACGTCTATCGAAAAAAAGCAGAATGAGGTTATTAATAGGCTCGGCCAACTTCGGAAACAAAGGTCTACTGAATACGAATAATAGTAGCAGTTTCTTATGGCGACAGGTAGCCAAATTCGGAGCGCCGGCCTAGCACTGACGTTTGCCAGATTGAATGCATTGGAGGCCTAAAAATAAACGGGGATTTTCACGGCCTAGCTTGAAGAAAACTTACCTTCATATTGACGAAACCCCATTCGCACCGCCCTTCCGGGGGCAGGCCATCCGGCCCCGAACATCCAGGGCCCGACTATCCAAGGCTCGGCCTTCACGCCCTAGGCTCGCTACGATTTGTACGCCTCGCCTTCGCTCAGTTCGTCATAGCCGGTGATGCTGTCATCCCAGAGCGCCTCCATCTCTTCAAGGCTTTTTCCTTTGGTTTCTGGTACCAGTTTCCAAACAAAGAGCATTGTCACCACACAGAAAAAGGCAAATATGAAATAGGGCAGCGCACCGTTAAAGTTATCGTGGTTAAATGCGCTGCCATTAACAATCGGAAAACTGTTTGCCACGATGGCATTGAAAAGCCATTGTGCTGCAACCGCAATAGACATCGCGACACTGCGGATTCTGTTCGGGAAGATCTCCGACAACATCACCCACACAACAGGGCCCATAGACATCGCAAAGGAACCTACAAAGACCAAGATCGCTATAAGCGATATCACGCCCATTTGCTGGCTGTAAATGGTCAGGCCCAACACGATCAAGCCAACAAACATACCGGCAGTTCCAGTGATAAACAGCGGTTTCCTGCCCCAGCTGTCAACCTTGTATATGGCAACAAACGTAAATATCAGGTTGACGGCACCCAACCATAACTGCTGCTTCAACGCATCTTCAGGACCATATCCCAGTGCATTGCTGAATATTTCGGCACCGTAATAAAGTATCGCATTGATACCGGTAACCTGCTGGAAAATGGACAGCATTACACCGATAAAAAGGACCAACGCCATGCTCTTCGAAAACAATTTTACACTATGGTGTTTCTGCGTATCAGACAATGAAATAGCGATTTCGTCAAACTCACGGGCTGCTTCTTTCTCATTGCCTGTGATTTTTGCGAGCACTGCACGAGCTTCATCCGGCCTCGACTTAAGCATCAACCAGCGTGGGCTATGGGGAACAAGGAACAGCAGAAAAAAGAACGCTATAGCAGGCAACAACTCTGACCAGAACATAATGCGCCATCCTTGGGTGACATTGTATTGATGCACCTGCTCAAGCTCCTGTGCAGATATACCGTCTGTACTTCCTCCACCAATTAAATAAGTGGCTAAAAACACTACGAAAAAGCCAATGACCACCGCTAGCTGATAATACGAAACCAACCGCCCCCTCTCTTTTGGAGGTGCTATTTCAGCGATATACATGGGGGCGGCCATAGAAGCCATCCCCACCCCAAGCCCACCGATAATGCGATATATCACCAGCTCGGTCAGTGAATCGGCGATGCCAGAACCCAAGGCTGACAACGAAAACAAGAAAGCGGCAATAATTAAAGTGTATTTACGGCTGATCTGCTTGGTCAAGTAACCACTGGCTAAGGCACCAAATAGACAGCCGTACAGCGCACTGCTCACGGCCCAACCCTGTTCAGCGTTAGATAGCGCAAAGTGTTTGGTAAAGTAGAGCTGACTGCCGGCAATAACTCCCGTGTCGTAGCCAAACAGTAACCCACCCAAGGCAGCTACTGCAGTTATCCCCAGTATTGTTCGCTGTTTGCTTGGGTTCTCTAGGTTCTGGTTTGGGCTCATTGGCTCTTTCCTTGCTTCAACACGATTAAAACTCCCGATACTGAACATATAAAGGGCTTTCACCGCCGGGTTAATTCAACGGCTAAACTCGATCTATCTTTCTTGTTACGCTAGCGCCCATGACTATTGGACCACCGCCTAGTACGCGGTAATTAGACGCACAGACAATGCACTTCCGCCCCCGCCTAGGAGAAAAATCACCGTAACGCCTCTATTCCACCTTACTCGCCATTATCATAGTCTCATGCCAAGACGAGGTTCTTTTCTAGCCTACAGTCAATGCGGCTCTGTGATTTCAATCAGCTGGTTTATAGCCACTTTTCGATCAATAAGCTGGATTTTCCCCGATGGCCAAGTCACCTCGATTTTGTCGATGGCCTTATTGCTGCCAAGCCCAAAATAAAGCGGATACAAGCTTTGTGATAGATAACCAGACTTACCATGGTGCATCTTCGTATAGATGTCATCGCCCGCAAAGACTTTAACCTTGGCGCCAATACCTCCGCGATTGGATCTCTTACCGTACAGCTTGACATTGAGGTAGTGGAGTTTTTTCTTATCGCTCAAATTACTGATGAGAATCAATGGTGGCTGATTAAATTCCAGCGTCACGATATCCTGGTCACCGTCCTGGTCCAGGTCAAAGATAACCGACGACCGAGACCCTAGCGCCCCCCAAATAACTCGGCGTCCCTTGGTATTGCCGCACAATTTTCCACCAGCGTCTCTACCGGAACAATCTAATTCAAACCATGGCGCGGCGGTGATGCCATTTTTTCTTGGTTCCACGCCAAGCACATATTCACTGTCAAGAAATCCACGCCCTTTGTTATTGAGCAACACAGAATTGACGGCGTAGCGAAATGGGTAGTTCATACTCGATGCAACAAACACATCATCAAAGCCATCTGAATTCAAGTCTGCAGCACTCAAGCCCCAGGGCCAGTAGTTTTCAGCACCAATTTCATCGGAAATTTCTGAATATCGTCCGTTGCCCTCGTTGCGGTAAAAGGCATTGCCAAAAATGCTATTGCCCTGGGTGCGCAAAAAACTTTCCGGATAGTGTTTTTCCATCTTCATTTTTTCTTTGGCGACAGGATAATTTTCCGCCATATCGGAGTGCATGTCGGTGACATAGATATCCATATCGCCATCGTTATCGTAATCAAAGGATGTCACCCCCATAGACCCCCAGGAGGTTTTGGGGAACAGTTCCCGGCTTTTGCGAACAAACTTTTTGCCTGCAACGTTTTCGTAGTACTCGTCGTTGCCCTGCATATTGATAACATAGAGATCCGGCCAACCGTCATTATTACCGTCGATAACCTCGGCGTCGCCACTCCAGCTCGAATCCAATAGGTTCACTTTTTCAGTGACATCTTCAAAGCGATTGCCGCCCTTGTTGCGAAACAAAACACCAATCTCTGCTCGCTCTTCTTTCAAATGGCCAGCAAAGGCATCATTAAAACCAACATAGTATTTTTGCTCGGTAGGCACCTGCCCGCGGTCGGTATAAATTGACACATTGGCAACCGCGTCGGTGGTGTAGACGCCCACGTTAGACACGTAGAGATCTAACAAGCCATCGCGATCATAGTCGAAAAAGGTAGCCGCAGAAGAATGCGCGTTAACCTCAGTGCCAGAGTGTTTAGAAATATCCTTAAAATGACCTTTACCGTCATTTTCAAATAACAGATTGCCGGTGCGAACATTGGTAATATACAAGTCCGGGTCGCCGTCATTGTCGATATCAGCGAAAGAGGCAGCAACGCCAATTCGATCATTGATGTTTAAGCCGGCACGGTCAGTAATGTTTTCAAACTTTCCGTTACCCAGATTGCGCCAAAGTTCATTACTGCCGTGCTGGGTGGTGAAATAAATATCGTAGAAACCATCCAAGTCAACATCGGCGACCGCTACTGCATTGCCGTGGTCATAGTGTACGGCCTTGTACTGCAACGCCGCATCATCAACTACTTGATGACGAAAGGTGATGCCACTGTTGATGGTCTCGTCGGAAAACTTGAAATCATGGAACACCTCGAAATCCGCCGCTGATGCTAGCTGCTTTTGCCTACGACTCGCTATCCACTCCGGTTTATCGGTATCTGGAGGTTGAACAATTCGCTCGAGAGTGACCTTGGCCAGATCCCGCTTCAAGTTGCTTACACTTTTTTCGTCAACATGATTGTAATAGCCTCTAATCCGACCTTCCCAGTCGACTAATACACTCATTTGGCTGTGTAATATCGGCATATCGCTATCGCTGCTCTGGTCAGCGACCGGCAGTTTAAATCCGTTTTTACTCAG
>Ga0209395_1002662_pt1 | contig 22966 bp, 18 predicted proteins | sample GOMGulsemesocosm_3_FD_184635 | JGI IMG/M metagenome (GOLD analysis project Ga0209395, IMG submission 184635) | Methane-oxidizing microbial communities from mesocosms in the Gulf of Mexico - GOM9D Gulf of Mexico (SPAdes) (version 2) | ecosystem: Environmental > Aquatic > Marine > Cold seeps... | reverse complement strand
TATCTTTGTTCACTGGCTTGGCTGACTTAACAGTATCTTTGTTCACTGGCTTGGCTGACTTAACAGTATCTTTGTTCACTGGCTTGGCTGACTTAACAGTATCTTTGTTTACTGGTTTGGCTGACTTAACAGTTTCTTTGTTCACTGGTTTGGCTGTCTTAACAGTTTCTTTGTTAACTGTCTTAACAGTTTCTTTGTTAACTGGTTTGGCTGTCTTAACTGGTTTAGGGGACTTAGCTGCTGTTTGTTTAACTGCTTGCTCGGACTTGTCATTAACTGGTGTCTCTGCGCTTGTGGCAGGCACGGAAAATATAGCGCTAACACTAGAAACGGCGCTTTGCGCACTATGATTAACTTCTGTTGCTAATGTGTAGAGTTCGCGCTGTTGATTTTCAACATAGTCATGTTGCAAGCTCGGAATATCGTTCAGGCCATTGATATTGAGTAATGATTGGCTCAGCTGTACATTTTGTTGTAGTGAGTTGGCGAGATATTTCTGTTGACTGGCCGCCACAGTGGTGAAAAAACTTTGGTTAATTTGACTTAATTGCGTTATTGGTTTAAAAATATCTTGAGTCTGGTACTTAAATGCGCTGAACATGTCTGTCCTCCGAAGTTATCCGTTATTTATATTGTGCGGTGCAGCAAATAATATAGAGGATGTTGTTTATTTAATCAAGTAAATTTAGGACATCTTGCATAGCAAGATGTCCTAATATATTTACTTAATTGCTTTAACGATAACCGCAGTACCCATCCCACCACCAATACAAAGAGAGGCAAGACCGTACGTATTACCACGTTTTTGCATCTCGTGAAGTAGGGTCACTAAGATCCGGTTACCCGATGCACCCAATGGATGACCTAACGCAATAGCGCCACCGTTTACGTTGGTGCGTTCGCTAAGGGACGCAAGCTGTTCATTATGATCGCTACAAAGTTGCTTCATGACCCCTAATGCCTGCGCCGCAAACGCTTCATTGAGCTCAAGCAATTCGATATCTTGCAATGTGAGATCCGCTTTCGCTAAAGCGGAGGCAATAGCTGGTACAGGCCCTAAGCCCATGATGCTTGGATCGACACCAGATTGTGCGTAGCTAACCAATTCTGCGATCGGCTTGAGACCGTGCTTGTCGACCGCTTCCTGAGATGCTAAAAGAATTGCCGAACCGCCATCGTTTAATCCTGACGCGTTCGCAGCGGTCACTGTTCCATCCTTTTTAAAAGCGGGGCGCATCTTGGAAAACGCTTCAAGTGACGCATCAACTTTTGGATATTCATCGTTGAGTACAGCCTGGGTCTTGCGACGTACGGTAACATCAAGCGGTACTATTTCGTCTTTGAATTTACCTGATTCCATCGCCGACACTGCACGAAGTTGGCTCTGTAGGGCAAATGCATCTTGCTCTTCGCGAGTTACGGCTAATTTCTCAGCTACATTCTCTGCGGTGATCCCCATATGGTATTTATTAAAGACGTCGGTCAACCCATCATCGATTAATGAATCAGACATTTCGAGACCGCCCATCTTGGTTCCAAAACGAATATCAGAGGTAACGATATAAGGATAGCGGGACATATTTTCGCCGCCACAAGCGACAACGATGTCTGCGTCGCCAGCCTTAATATGTGCGGCGCCGTCCATAACGACCTTCATTCCACTACCACAAATCATATTAACGGTGTAGGCAGGGGTCTCATTCGATAGTCCTGCGGCGATTGCTGCTTGGCGTCCGGGACCCATACCTTGACCTGCTGCGATAACGTTCCCCATCAATAGTTCGTCAACCAATGTTGGGTCAAGCTGCGCCTGTTCTAATACACCCGTGACCGCCGTTGCTGCGAGCTGGGCGGCAGGTACAGACTTAAGGGATCCACCAAATGAGCCGATGGCGGTGCGCTTTGCAGCGACTAAATACACTTTATTCATTATTTTACGTCCTTATTAATGTTAAACCGTTTATTGCTTAGTGCATGTATTGACCGCCGTTGACATTGAGCGTCTCACCGGTAATGAAGCCGGCGCCGTCACTGGCTAAGTAACTAATCGCTTTAGCAATTTCTTGTGGTGTTGCTAATCGCTGCTGTGGAATTTGAGCTTTAATTGATTCAAGGATTTCTTCTTTGAGTGCGGCCACCATTGGCGTTGCTGTATATCCCGGCGCAACAGCGTTTACCGTAACACCGAATCGTGCAGATTCCAGCGCTAACGATTTGGTAAAACCAATCATTCCCGCTTTAGCGGCGGCGTAATTTGCTTGACCAAATTGACCTTTCAAGCCATTGATTGACGTGATATTGATAATTCGGCCACTTTTCTGTTTGCACATGCTATCAAATAGCGGCTGTGTTACATTAAATAAACTATGAAGATTAGTATTAATGACTTCATTCCACTGCTCAAAAGTCATGCGCTTGAAAGAAGTGTCGCGAGTTATTCCTGCATTGTTTACCAAGACTTCGATCCCGCCAAACTGACGGATCACCTCGCCGATGGCCGTATTGCATGCCGCAGTATCACATACGTCTAATGCCAGTGGCTTAAGCTGGTCGCTCGTAAAGGACTCTTGACTCATCCATTCCATTGCCGCGTCGTCTTTGCCCGGACGATAGCTCGCCAGTACTAAGTAACCGTCATTAACAAGCGTGTGGCAGATAGCTGTTCCTATTCCGCCCATCGCCCCGGTAACTAATGCAATTTTTTTTTCACTCATGTAGACCTCCTAGTCTTGTGTTAGGTGATTGTGAATTACGAATATACTCGTCTATGACACATTGTTATCAGTCAAAATATGACGACGATATCACGTGTATCCTAAGATAAACTATTTTGTTTTAATATTGTACAATTAATTGGTATGAGAGGTGGGATAGAGGATAAAGCTCTTAGTACTATAATCTCTATTCAACTCATATTTGTACAACATATATCAATAGTACGAGCTGCGTGATGTTTGATGTAGGCGATTGTATGATGGTTACTTACAATGCGCTATAGGTTAAAGTCATGAGAAGTTTTCGTATCTCGGCGTAAAGTGCTAATAGCCTGCTGGGTGATTATTTTAAGCAAAAAAAACCTGCACAAAGGCAGGCTCAATGACGCGAGATTATCAATTAATAACTATCGTTATGTACCGCTGCAATCGCACGCCCTGATGGTTCGTTCATGTTTTGGAAACTTTCATCCCATGCCAACGCTTCTGGTGTAGAACAGGCAACTGACTTTCCACCGGGCACACATTTAGCTGCTGTATCGTTCGGGAAATGCCCCTCAAAAATAGTTCTGAAGAAGTAACCTTCTTTGCTGTCTGGAGTGTTGTGTGGGAATCTGAATTTCGCATTATCAAGCTGCTGATCGCTAACCTGCGTCGCGGCATGCGCTTTTAGCTCATCAATCCAAGAATAACCTACACCGTCAGAGAATTGTTCCTTTTGTCGCCAAGCAACGGAAGCAGGGAGCATATCTGAAAACGCTTCACGTAGGATATGCTTCTCCATGCGATCTTTGGTGATCAACTTCGCATCTGGATTTTGAGTCATTGCTACGTCAATAAACTCTTTATCTAAGAATGGTACGCGCGCTTCAACACCCCACGCCGACATCGCCTTATTAGCACGTGCACAATCAAACATATGAAGCTTGTTAAGTTTGCGTACTGTCTCTTCGTGGAACTCGCGCGCGTTTGGCGCTTTGTGAAAATAGAGATAGCCGCCGAGTAACTCATCAGCACCTTCGCCAGACAACACCATTTTGATACCCATCGCCTTAATCTTGCGTGCCATTAGGTACATTGGAGTAGACGCACGAATAGTGGTTACATCATAGGTTTCAAGATGATAGATAACGTCTTTTATTGCGTCCAGCCCTTCACGAATCGTGAAATGAATCGGATGATGTACTGTACCAAGGTGCTCAGCAACTTTTTGTGCAGCCGCCAAATCTGGTGAGCCGACAAGTCCGACTGCGAACGAATGAAGCTGTGGCCACCATGCGCTAGACTCATCATTGTCTTCAACCCTACGTTTAGCAAATTGTTGGGTGATCGCTGATATCACAGAACTATCTAATCCACCAGAGAGCAATACACCATAAGGCACATCCGACATCAACTGACGTTTTACTGAGTTCTCTAAGGCAACCTTAAGTGCTTGCGGGCTAGCGTCGTTATTTTTAACGTTGTCGTAATCGCTCCAATCTCGGCTGTAGTATTTAACCATTTTACCGATTTTGCTATCAAAATAATGACCAGGCGGAAATTCTTCTATCGTTTTACAAACTGGCACCAATGCTTTCATTTCAGATGCTACATAGAAGTTTCCGTGCTCGTCACGGCCGGTGTACATGGGAATTATCCCCATATGGTCGCGGCCGAGTAGATAGCGGTCTTGCGCTTCATCGTATAACGCGAAGGCAAACATTCCATTAAGCTTATCTAAAAACTCAACGCCGTGTGCTTGATAAAGCGCAAGGATAATTTCGCAATCCGACTTAGTTTGGAATGGATAATCAGGGTATTGTGCGCCAAGCTCTTTATGGTTATAGATTTCGCCATTTACCGCTAAGATATTGTCTTTATTTTGGTTAAATAATGGTTGTGCACCATTGTCTATATCTACAATAGATAGACGCTCGTGGGCTAAAATCGCACGGTCTGACGCGTATATACCTGACCAGTCTGGTCCTCGGTGACGCATTAACTTAGACATTTCTAGGGCTGTGGTACGCAATTGCTGCGGATCTGACTTGATGTCAAAAATCGAAAAAATAGAACACATGGGGTAAAACTCTCCAAATAAAGCAACTTAGCTTTTTATAGGCAATATCATACGGTGGACAAGCTAATAAACTTATCTAGTGTTGGCGGCTTTGTGAAGTGCGATGCGGTCGCTTAACACAACACGCAAATCGCCGTTTATTACACTACTGTTATTCTTATGTGAATAATCTGTTGAGTCGCAATAAACAGAAGATAGTTAATCTTGTAACGTTTATAACCAATGGATTAACCGTTGTCAATGGGTTTGTAAGGCGTTAGGATAGTATCTAGACAAATTAGTAGGGTATTGGTTGTCATACCAATTTGGGATATGACTAATAGGTAGGAATTGCTAGTGTTATGTTGAGTTTACGTAAAATAAAAATCATACAATTAAATACCGTATTGTTAACATTCGGACTGGGTATTGGACAATATTCGCTGGCGACGCCGGTTGTTAATATTCACGTGGTGGAGTCATTGTGCAAAGATCAAAGCGAAGAGATGCTCATTGAATTAGGACTTGCCCCAAATGCTTGGCAAGCACTCAATAGTAATAGTGATGGTAAGTTTAATATAGAAGGGCGCTGGCAAACCCGTAATGGCGACTACATCGTCGAGTGCGAGTTACCGTATGAGACCGAGGCTGGATTACTGGAATTAAGATTGTTTAGGGCATAAACCAGTCAAAAAATAAAGCCGAGCAAGGCTCTAATGCTGGTCAGTTAAGAGAAGAATTTAAACTGTTGAGTATTTTTTGATGTGCTTATCAAATTTCTCCGTTTTAATGGATGATAGCGCACGCACACCAGATACTTTTCTTTATGAAATACATCCGTGTATTTCACCCTGCGGGCCAGCCTTTGGCTGTTCAAATTGGTTCCAGACCAAGTTGTGCGTCGCCACTAAAATATCTGGAACATTTTAGGACAGCTTTAGCTGGTCGCACAGCGATAAATCTCAGGGACGAGATTTACAAAGAAAAAGTATCCAAAAGAAAGGCGACCCGATTATTTATCGCTGATCTTAAATGATAAATTTCCTGTTCAATACCGTATTTGATCCGCATCTCGGTAACGGCTGCTGCCTTACTCTAATTTCTGCATCCATGCAGTCACCTGCGGAAAACACTAAAAAATCATCCCTGATTCTTTCATTGGTCAATTTAAAATTTAAGGTGACAAATGGCGGGTTCAGCCGCGCTTCAACTGTTGCTACTCCTCCTTAACTAATAGACATGACGAGCAAGGCTAGGCTTTATATTTAGCTAATCTGCTGCATGACCTTGCGGTGGTAAGATAATACCGTCCAACTGTGCACTAAATTCGTTTTCTTGCTGGCTCATCAATAATCGATCCTGGCACATCCAACCGACAACCAACGGATAGATCCGATGTTCTTGTTGGTGGATGCGCGCGGCCAAATCGTCACAGCTATCGCGCTCGAAAATCGGCACTTTAGCCTGAAGAATTACCGGACCACCATCGAGCTCTTCGGTGACAAAGTGGACACTGACTCCATGAACATCATCACCGGCATCAATAGCACGTTGGTGCGTGTTAAGACCTTGGTACTTTGGTAACAATGAAGGGTGAATATTGAGCATCTTCCCTTGATAATACTGTACAAAAGCCGGTGTTAGGATCCGCATAAAACCGGCGAGTACTAGGATATCAGGTTGGTAAGTATCGATCGCCTGGCGTAGCACTTGATCATATTCTTCACGCGAGCCATAAGCCTTGTGATCAATAACTTGGTTAGCGATATCACTGCTGCTGGCGCGCTCGAGGCCAAATACGTCAGGGCGATTTGAAATCACTCCAACCACTGAGCCTGCGATAGAGCCGTTTTGACAATTATCGATGATCGCTTGCAAATTACTGCCGCTACCGCTTATTAATACTACTATGCGTTTTGTCATGGGGATATTAGCCTTAACAATTTATGCGATGCTTACTTGTTCTTCGTCACCATCACGCGTTGCGATAGAACCGATATGCCAAGCATTTTCACCAAGCTCTTTAAATTGAGCGAGTGCACTTTTTAAGTCTGCTTGTGGAACGACCAAAATCATTCCTACGCCACAGTTAAATGTGCGGTACATTTCGTAGGTATCGATGTTACCGTTGCTTTGTAACCAATTGAAAATTTGTGGCCATTGCCAGCTTGAACCATCGATGTTTGCTTTTAGATTCTGTGGTAAAACGCGTGGGATATTCTCCCAGAAGCCACCACCAGTGATGTGAGACAACGCGTGAACGTCATGTTTGGCGATGACATCTAAACAATTTTTAACATAGATGCGTGTTGGTTCTAACAGATGATCGGCAATTGTTTTATCGCCCAATAGTTCATTAGTATCTGCTTCACTCACTTCGAGCACTTTACGGATCAATGAAAAACCATTTGAATGCGGACCTGAAGAGGCAAGGGCGATTAACGCATCACCATCAGCGACTTTTGTTCCATCGATAACATCTTCTTTTTCAACAACTCCAACACAAAAACCAGCGATGTCATAATCATTTTCATGATACATGCCTGGCATTTCTGCTGTTTCGCCGCCAATCAATGCACAACCAGCTAGCTCACAGCCTTTCGCGATACCGGTAACTACAGACGTAGCAACATCAACATCTAACTTAGCCGTGGCGAAATAGTCTAGGAAAAATAATGGCTCGCCGCCTTGGACTATTAGGTCATTTACACACATACCAACCAAGTCAATACCAACGCTTTCATGGCGCTGTAAATCGATTGCCAAGCGTAATTTAGTACCCACACCATCAGTACCTGATACAAGCACTGGGTTTTTGTATTTGGTCGGTAACTGACATAATGCGCCAAAACCACCAAGATTGCCCATCACTTCAGGACGGTGAGTACGTTTAACAACACTTTTAATGTTGTCTACAAGTGCATTACCTGCGTCGATGTCTACACCAGCGTCTTTATAACTTAGAGATTTAGAATTACTCACGAGTACCTTCAACCTAATTGCATGAAAAATTTTTGCATATTTTAAACTAATGTCGCGCCATAAAACATCGAAATATGAGATTTATTTCACTCTTTTTTAGCGAAAGCTGCCAAAAAGGGTGATCTAGTACACGTTCTTGTCGCGGGTGTCAGTAAAGTTTGGCTGAAATAAAAACAATCGTTCATCTAGGATACAGCCATACAATCTTACATTATCAATCCCAATTGACCTTGCAATGGTAAATTGTTCGCTGCGCATTTCTTTTTGTTATATGCTAATATTTCTAACTATTGCGCTGATTTTATTTAAGTAAATGCCTGTGAAAAAATTAACTATCAAAATACTCTGTCTCCTCGTGTTAATAAGCACTCATTCATTGGCGCAGGCCAAGCTAGTCGAGTCACTTTACAGCGCCCAGACGCTCGTTACCGATCAGTCAAAAGCGGCGCGCATCAGTGCTATTGAACAGCTCTTTAAATCGGTGCTAATAAAAGTATCTGGTCATAGCGCTGTCATCGACAATCCCGATATTGCGAAGGAAATTAGCGAGTCGATGAGCTATATCACTACCTTCAATTATCAAATGGTAGAAGGGCGTCGCCATTTGGTCGCAAGTTTTAATGAAAGCTCAATCGACACGTTGTTAAAGCAGGCAGGGGTTTCTATCTGGGGCGATCAACGACCAACAGCAATGATTTGGTTAGCGTTTCGCGATAATGACGACCAACGTAGTGTCGTGGCCGGTGATGATGTCAGCGGTCAGGCATCAGTATTAAAGCTTGCCGCAAAGAAACGTGGTATGCCAATGCTATTACCGCTGTGGGATTTAGAGGATCAATTTAGTATTAGTGCCGGTGAAGTGTGGGGAATGTTTCCTGATAGCGTCGGCCTAGCTAATTCACGCTATGCAACCGATTTTATGGTGTTATCGCGGATTGTTCTGCAAGGGCTAACCTACCAGCTTAATTGGGCGATATATAAACGCGATCCTAGTGGATACAATGCTATTGTTGCTTCTGGTCTGGATGAATTTTTAGATCGTAATATCGCGCTGAGTGCATTAGTTGACCAAACCAGTGATTTTTTTGCTCGACAATACAGCGTGGACACTAGCGCGTTGGGTGGAGAGCAGGAATTTATTGTGGCTAACGTTGATTCAGTCGCTAACTACGCCGCTGTACTTAAGTATTTGAACGGGCTAAAAGGATTAGAGTCAGTTCGTCTCAAGCATAACCAACATCACGTCTTTAGTTTTGTTGCTACAGTAATCGGTAATCATCAATCGCTGGAAGAAGTTCTTAAGCTTGAACGAAAATTGGTCGAAAGTTACGATGACGCGCTTGGTTTAGAAGTATATCAGTGGCAGGGCGCTAATTAATTGGTCAATTGGATAGCGCTTCGGCGTTATTTTAATCGTTTAACGGGTTTGTCGTGTACCAGATGTTGCTTGGTTAAATATCAAGATGATAAACTAGTACCGTAATTTTAAAATAAAGAGAGTGCTCTTTGTCGCATCCAAAACAAATGTCATTACCCGTTTATTTACCTGATGATGAAACCTTTAGTAGTTTCTTCCCAGCGAATAACGAGGCCTTGTTATCCCAAGTTTCCGCCTTATGTGGAGATGACAACGGGCAATTTGTCTATTTATGGGGGGCCGCCAAATCAGGTAAGACCCACTTACTTCATGCATGCTGTGCCGCTGCGCAAGCCAGAGGGCAAAGTACCTTCTACATACCATTTGAGATGTTCGCATCGATGAGCGATGCCATATTGGAAGATCTGCACAACGTATCGCTGATTTGTTTAGACAATATAGACTTGATCGCCGGTAATCCATTGTGGGAAGTTGCGCTATTTGATCTGTACAATAGAGTGCGAGAGTCTGGTGGCAAGCTTATTGTCAGCGCGACTCACTCACCGACTCAAAATGGCTTTAAGTTACCGGACTTTGTGTCACGTTTAAGTTGGGGCCTGACTTATCAGGTACAAGCGATGTCAGATGATGACAAAATAATCGCGATGCAAAAAAGAGCTGAGTCACGTGGTTTAGTGCTTGGGGATGATGAAGTCAAGTATCTGTTTAATCGCTTAGACCGCGATCTACGTACATTATTTGATACGCTTGACCGCCTAGACAAAGCGTCGATGCAGGCACAGCGAAAACTGACCATTCCGTTTATTAAAGCCACGTTAAAGCTTTAACAACTGACCACTACAGGCGTAATGATCAGGTCAAAATGAGCAGTACTATTGCTGCTCGCTACTCTCTTTCTTCTTACGAATACTCAGTCCCAGCTCTTGGCCGCGAAACTTTGCAAAATAAGAGCAGCCAACAAACATCATCGTTGCCAATACTAATTCAATCACCACATAGAGACGTTCATCTGGTCTGTCCCAAATCAGTGTTAGGCCATGTAGCATATAAAACAACACGATGAAGTTTGACCACGCGTAGGTATAAGGTCGTCGTTTTAAGATGCCCGACAGTGGTAGCAACAGTGGAACTAACGTTAGGACCAATGTTGTGACCACGTTCATGGTTGATGGGACTAGCCATAGATGCCAGATCGGCAGAAAGATGATTAGGGAAAAATAACCTGTTTGACCAAGCCACATAAATCGTTTGGTTTTCTCACGCATTTCGATCACAGAATTTCCAACACTTGTTCGGGCGGACGGCCTATCGCGGCCTTGTTACCATTGACGACAATTGGACGCTCAATCAGTTTCGGGGTGTTAACCATAAAGTCGATGAGTTGCGATTCACTGTGCACACTAGGATCGATAGCCAATGACTTGTATTCAGCCTCCTTGACGCGCATTAATTGATGAGCGGTGATACCAAGCTTACTTAGGATGTCACTAATTTGAACGCCAGTTAGTGGCGTTTTAAGATATTCAACGATGCTCGGCTCAACGCCGTTATCTTGCAGTAATTGCAAGGTTTGTCGGCTCTTTGAGCAACGCGCATTATGGTAGATGGTAATAGATGACATACTTTGTCCTGTTAATTAGTTAATGGCGCTGATTCTTGCTTAAATTCGTAAACTTTTCAAGCGGTCTCTGTCAAAGCGCAGCTGTTTTATGCGTGCCTCGATGCGAGCCTGGGTAATATCGTCATCTTTGAGCAAATTATGTGCTTGATAGAGATCTTTGAGTGCCCCTTTATAGTTACCGTACAAGGCCGATAATTCGGCTTTAGCGATATAACGCTGTATTGGCTGCTTAGCTTGCTGGTGTATTTGTTGCTTAAGCCCCCACGCGGAGATGTTATCGCGGTCGGTTTGCAAAAAAGATTCGAGCACCTGTGCGGCCAGATCATATTGCTTGTCCTCGAGTAAGGCGCTGGCATAATTCAATGCAATGACCTGATTGTTAGGCATGATGTCATTATAATCGCTGAGCATCGCTATCGCATTAGCGTTTTGCTTTGAGGCGATGTATATATCACTTAAGGTATCGATGTAAAAAAGGTTATTCGCGTCCAGCGCCCGTAATGACTCGATAATGCCCAAAGACTGCTGATAATTTTTCTGCTCGAAAGCCAACAGCGCTTTAGTATAGTCAAGGGCTTGTTGGCGTATTGGCGATAGTGGCGTCTTGCTGTGCTTGACCTGCGCTAATTTATTCGACAACTCACCTTTGTCGAAGCGCACGTGCACTCGGGCCTTAGCGAGATGGAAACTTAGATTCTCTTTCAGGGCCGGTTTGGCGTATTGCTGCGCGCGAATTCGGGTTTCCGCAATACGCGACTCGGTTACCGGATGGCTCATCAGCATTGGAGGGATCTTGGTCGAATAGCGATACTGACTGGCCATTTTTGCGAAAAATTGCGGCGCCATGTAGGGATCATAATCACTCTTGGCCAACAACTCGATGCCGATGCGATCCGCTTCCTTCTCATTGAGACGCGTATAGTTGATGGCCATCTGTTGTGACAGCGCTAGGCTAGTCTGTAATCCGGCCATGCCTGCTTCGCCTGCACCGGCTAAGGCGAGGGCGATTGAGCCTAATACAGCGGCGATAGTTGCTGGATTACTCCGGGCGCGCTGCTCTATCGAGCGGGCGAGGTGTCGTTGGGTGACGTGGGTTATTTCATGACCCAACACCGAGGCAAGTTCACTCTCGTTATCGGTTAATAAGATGAGGCCTGTATGTATGCCAACATTGCCGCCAAAAAATGCAAACGCGTTAATTGCGTTGTTTTGGACCACAAAAAATTGGAATTGCGTTTTCACATCGAACGCCTGTGCGACAAGCGACAATCCGACATCGTTAATATATTCATCGATAAGGGGATCGTTAATGATTGGTAACTGGCTACGTAGCTGCATCATGTAGGCTTTACCGAGACGCACTTCCTTTTCGATGGTGAGTGACGATGACGCCACGGTACCAAGCTCTGGTAGTTTATTCTGATACTGGGTATTGCTCGCAGATAATGGCATAGCAGCGACGATAGCCAATGACACCAACGCTTTTTTTAATGAATGCAAATTTTCAGTTCCTTTAACGGGTTATTTGCTGGTTTACGTTGAGCTTTAACGTAGAACAGGCAATAATGCGTTCTTCTTTAATATGAGCATAGCACATTGATCACTCTCGATTTTACACAGTCTAGCTGTCCAATACCATTAGTTCAGACCAAGCTGCATGTAAAACGAGCTAAAAATGGTGATCGTTTCTGCCTTATTCTATCTGACCCCGGTTCGGTGTCAGATGTTCCCAAGTTATTGAAAAAATTAGGCCACGAGCTGGTGCAGCTTGACGCAAGCGATGATAATCATCATCGCTACATAGTCTCATTACATAAGTAGGAAATAGATAGATGATTGAATTGGTCAGTAGTTGGTACAAAAAGCGCTTTTCTGATCCGCATGCGGTGACCTTGATTTTTATACTAATTGCGCTTAGCGTCCTGATCTACTTTTTTGCCGATATATTGATGCCGCTACTGGTGGCGATAGTATCTGCCTATTTGTTAGAGCGCCCCGTGACGGCTATTTCGCGTCATGGTATCCCTAGAACGCTATCGGTGGTTATCGTCCTAGCCATTACAATCGCGATATGCTTGTTGATTGTGTTTGGTATTCTACCTAGCGTGTGGCATCAAGTGGTGACCTTAACAACTGAGATGCCCCACATGTTGGCTCAAGGTCAAGAATACATGATGACATTACCTCAACGCTATCCAGATTATGTCAACGCGGGACAAATTCACGAACTGACCAATTCTGCTAAGGTGTATCTGGTGGAGTCTGGACAGGCTATTGTTTCCCAGTCGTTCAAATCTTTAGTCGACCTGGTCGCGTTAATGATTTATGTCATTTTGGTGCCATTATTAGTGTTCTTTTTCCTCAAAGACAAAACCTTACTCATCGATGGTGCAAAGCGTTTTATTCCATCGAACAGACGCTTAGCGGCTCAAGTGTGGACCGAGATGAACGGTCAAATTATTAATTACATTCGAGGTAAGGTGATCGAAATTGTTATCGTGGGCGGCGTGAGCTATATCGCCTTCTCAATTCTGGGATTAGCCTACGGTACGTTACTAGCGGTGTTAGTCGGTCTGTCGGTGTTGATCCCGTTTATTGGCGCAGCGATTGTCACCATTCCTGTGGCACTAGTGGCGCTGTTCCAGTGGGGGATTAGCCCTGAATTTGGTTATTTAATGATTTCCTATGGCATTATTCAAGCCTTGGACGGTAACCTGCTTGTACCGATCTTATTTAGCGAAGCGGTTAACTTACACCCAACGTCGATTATCGTCGCGGTATTACTATTTGGCGGCTTATGGGGTTTTTGGGGGGTGTTCTTCGCCATCCCGTTGGCGACCTTGGTCAAGGCAGTGATTAACGCTATGTCAAAGCAAAGCCAACATAGCGTCACCCAAGGATAGTCAGTAACATCGATACGGCGACAATATCGATGCCGCCGTTCTTATTATTATTCCTCGTCACTCTCCAGCTTAAAACGCCTAATTTGGATAACCATACCGAAATTCGGGTGGTCAAAATAATGGATCTCTTTAGAGCGCACACGGCGATGTTGCGTTAGCTGCGAACTGTTTAGCCAAGGGACCTCAATAAGCGATGCTTGGTCCATTTGCGCTGGTAGCTCGACGGGCTCAACTTGCTTAACCAAGGAAATTGAGCCAGCGGGTGTAATAGCCAAGGGATCAAAATCAGCACCGTCCAGTGTTGGATGCTCTGGCACGACCGATACAGTACCCGGTTTACGTAAATCAAAATCACTTTCGATAAACAAGAAGCGATTCAAGTAAATTTTTAACGAACCATCGAGTTGCCATAAGGGGGAGCGCGGAGTTGTTACTTCGGCGCTAAGCTCTGCAACGATATCTTCTAATGACACACTAGGGAGTGATGGCTGTGGTGGGATCAACATAGGCTCATCAATGTCCAAATTCGGTGGCGCGAGCATTGGCTCGCTCACGGGGATATATTCACTGCCGTCAGCATTAAATCGAGTGGCGTAGTTTGAACCACCAAATAGATGATAGCGTTGTGCCAAATGACGGGCGTATACTGGCTGACGCCACCCCGTATGTAAAATTGGGGTTAGTGATTTTTGCCAGCGCATTTTTTTTCGTAGCTCGACCATTTGCAGTTTATCAAGGGGCAATAAGTGAGGTGCATCGCGCTCGGTGGCTAGTTCATCGCTAACTAAAGTGATGGGTACTGAATTTATTGGTGCCGCAGCCTGTGGCGTTGCGGCTGTGTACGCTTGCTCATCTATGGTAAAGAGGCTTGGGTAGGCGACAAAAGCACCTGCATCAAACAGTGATTCACCGTTCGTTGATAAGTCCTGTGGCAGTGTATTACTGGGCGTTGGCATGTTCGATTGGTTTAATGTTGCCTGTTCGGTTAGTCGCTGGGCACGAATGGTGTAGGCTTGAGACAAGATTGATTCATCGGGTGCCTGACAAATTACCGGCTGTGACAGCTGCTCAAGATCTGTCATTACTTCAGGTTGGGGCGCTGGCTGAGTGAGTGTAGCTTGTTGTGCCTTCGCTAAGTCGAAGCGTTGGCGCTGGCTAAGCACCGGACATGCCACATAACTAGGGCTGAGCTGCGCGGTGACCAGATCAATGGCAGTGTGCTTAATAAAATCTCGAGGCTGACGATGCGGCACCTGAGCTGTCTCTTCGCTATGACGCTCGAACAAAATAAGCTCTATTTCAAACCAAGACTCGTTAGCGAACGTGCTACCGCTGACTAAGGCCAGCGCTAGTGCGGTGGGGATAAATTTCATATTAACTCTCTACTTGGTGACGTTCGAACTCGTCGAGTAAGCTTTTGACTAGGGTTATCCTATCGCTAGCATCGGTGGTCTTGATCAGGAATTTTAATTTGTCGCTGCCATCAAGGCGATAGATGGCTGGCTGCTGTTGTAATAGTGATAACAAGTAACCGAGATCGACCTTGGACTGTTGGCCAAACACCAGTTGACCGCCATTAGGACCGGCTTCGAGACGCTTTATTCCAAGTGCCAGAATGCGTTGACGAATCGCGGTATTCTCAAACAAATTTTTGGCGGGCTGGGGCAATAAGCCGAAGCGGTCAATCAGTTCAACTTGTAACGAATCGAGCGCCTTTTGATCGTCACAGTTCGCGATGCGCTTGTATAGCGATAGGCGGGTGTTGACGTCGAAAATGTAATCTTCCGGTAACAGTGCCGATATCTTTAAGTCGACATCGCCCCCCGGTGATAGCAGATTATCGAGCCCGGGTTGTTCACCATTCTTAAGTGCACGGGTCGCGCCATCAAGCATTTCCATGTACAGACTAAAACCGATGGTTTGGATTTGACCACTTTGATCGTCGCCTAATAGCTCCCCCGCACCGCGAATTTCTAAATCGTGGGTCGCCAGTACAAAACCTGCGCCGAGATCGGTTAGTGACTCGATAGCTTCTAGACGTTTTGTTGCGTCCTTACTGATATTACGTGGATCTGGCGTCATCAAATAGGCGTAAGCCTGATGATGAGAGCGACCGACACGTCCGCGAAGCTGATGCAGTTGCGCGAGGCCAAATTTATCGGCACGGTTGATTATTATCGTATTGGCGGTTGGAATATCGATGCCCGTTTCGATAATGGTGGAACACAATAAAAGATTGTAGCGCTGGTGGTAAAAGTCGCTCATCACTTTTTCTAATTCTCGTTCGCGCATTTGTCCATGGGCAATACCGATGCGGGCTTCTGGTAATAAGATTTCTAAGTCTTGTGCCATGTCTTCAATTTTGTCGACATCGTTGTGTAAGAAGTAGACCTGACCACCGCGCATAATTTCACGTCGTACCGCCTCTTTCACAATGCCGTCATCGTATTGACGGACGAAGGTGTTAACCGACAGACGGCGCGAAGGAGGGGTTGCGATAATTGATAGATCACGCATGCCACTCATCGCCATATTTAGGGTACGCGGGATAGGTGTCGCGGTCATGGTCAAAATGTCTATATCGGCGCGCAGTGCCTTGATCTTTTCTTTTTGTCGGACGCCAAATCGGTGCTCTTCATCGACAATCAACAGACCCAAGTCACCGAATTTAATATCCCCTTGAATTAACTTATGAGTACCAATAACAATATCGACCTTGCCGCTAGCAATATCTGCTATCGTTTCGGTCTGTTGTTTGGCCGTTCTAAAGCGCGAAAGTTGCGCAACATTGATGGCTAAGTTGGCAAATCGGTCACGGAAGTTTTCAAAGTGTTGCTGCGCGAGTAGGGTAGTAGGCACTAATATAGCGACCTGTTTACCATCATTGACGGCAACAAAGGCGGCGCGCATCGCCACTTCCGTTTTACCAAAGCCGACGTCGCCACAGACTAGCCTGTCCATCGCGGTTTTCTTTTGCATATCATTGACGACATGTAAGATTGCGTTTTGTTGGTCGACGGTTTCTTCAAACGGAAAGCTGGCGGAAAACTTATTGTATTCATCAAAATCGACATTAAACGGGTAACCCGGTTTAATGGCACGCTGGGCGTATATTTCTAACAACTCGGCGGCAACATCGCGCACCTTTTCCGCCGCTTTGCGTTTGGCCTTAGTCCATTTGTCACTGCCTAAATGATGCAGTGGCGCACTCTCTTCACTCGCACCGCTGTAACGGGAGATAAGATGTAAGGAAGACACCGGGACGTAGAGCTTAGCATCACTGGCGTATGCTAGAGTCACGTACTCCACATTAACGCCACCATTTTCGATGTAGGTTAGTCCTTGATAACGGCCGACACCATGATCGTAATGTACCACCGGTTGACCGATAGACAATTCGGCCAGGCTGCGAACAATCGCTTCACTGGAAATTGTTTGGGCTTTATCGCGGCGGCGGCGCTGTGATACTTGAATACCAAATAGCTCATTTTCACAGATCAAATTGAGTTTTAGTTCACTAAATACTACGCTGCTTTCGAGCGGCGCGACCACCACACTATAATTCGTCTCTAGCGCCTGATAGAAGTTATCGGCACTGGTAAGCTTGATGTTGTCCTTGGCCAATAATTCAATCAATGCCTGAGCGCGACCGACAGATTCGACACAGAAAACATGTTGATAACGCTTCGTTTGTTCGAGGTAGTTGCGAAGTTTTAATGTCGGCTCTGTCTGTTGATGGTCGACACTAATATCGCTGATTTCGGCGGATTTTAAGTTAAAGTCCGCGGCTTTTTTACCGCATGCTTGCTGGCTGAAATGGATTTTCGGTAGTGTTTTTAATTGCGAGAATAATTCTTCGACCCGCGTAAATAATTGATGAGGTTCAAGGATTGGACGGCGGCGATCGTAGCGGCGATCCTCATAACGAGACTCTACATCGCTGTAATAATCATGCGCGGCTTGATGAATATCCCCAAAGGTTAACAGTTGGCTCTGCGTTGGCAGGTAATCGAAGATGGTGGCACATTTATCAAAGAACAACGGTAGATAATACTCTATACCCGCAGGCCAGATTTTCTTAGTCACCTGTTGATATATTGAGTCTGGCTCATTACTGGCATCGAATTTTTCGCGCCAATTACTTCTAAACTGTTCAATCGCTAGTTTGTGTGTCGGAAATTCGTGCGCCGGCAATATCCGAATACTGCTGACTTTATCTTTGGAACGCTGTGTTTCTGGATCGAAGAAGGCAATGCTATCGACACAGTGATCGATGTAATCGATGCGATACGGCTGCTTACTACCCATCGGATAAATGTCTAAAATAGAGCCTCGTTGGCTATACTCTCCATGGGCTAATACTTGATGTACATTCTGATAACCCGCCCCCTCGAGTTGACCTTTGAGCAATGTTGGGTCGCGCTCTTCGTCTACCGATAGTAGCAAGGAGTTGCCTTGTAAGAATGCACTAGGCGCCAATTGACTCATTGCGGTAGCAACAGGCAAAATCAGTATGCCTTGCTCCATATTGGGTAAATGGTAGAGTGTTTCTAGGCGCTGGGAGATAATGTCTTGATGGGGCGAGAAGTTATCGTAAGGCAAGGTTTCCCAGTCAGGAAATAGCAAAACACTGATGTCGTGCTGCTGTGCCAGAAAACTCAGCTCTGCCTCCAGCTTCAATGCGGCGCTGGTATCATTACACAATAATACAGAGAGCCCGTCATGACGTTTGGCAATTTCCATCATGCTAATGGCTAGTGCGCTACCAGACAGCGAGCCTAGGTTAAGGTTACCATTGCCAAGCGGTGGTACTTTGTTAATAAATTGACTAATAAACGACATGAATAAAATAGATCTTAATAGTGAATGTAAATAGTATAACGACTATTAGCTAAAGTTACAGCTAACAGCCCAGTGTAGAGACTAAATTAGTGAAGTAGATGAATCAAGACGATAAATTGACGCGAATCACGCCCCTTTGTCTTTGCGCAGTTCGGCGCGTGCCTTGAGCTGGCTCGATTGTACATGGAGTGACGTGCGCACCAGTTGTTCTTGGTCCTCATCGCCTATCATGACGATTTCGACATTGGTCACAAAGTGGTCTTCTACGTGGTCGCATTCAATAATTTTGGCAATACAAAAAATCGCGCAATTGTTGTCTTCTATAAAGATGCGAAGCTTAATTAAACGGTCAACATCCGTTGGTTGGGTATTGAGAAAGACTACATTACTACCACCAAAATGAGTGCCTAGCAATCGCTGTTGATTATCTGCGCCAAGCGTTAGAATATAATTCATCATCAAATCAATTTTTTTCGATTGAAGATTCAAAAATTCTGCCAAATCGTGCGCGTTCTCGCTAAGGCTACGTAATGGGCGTAGCGCTTGAGCTTCGATATTGTTAATGTGGGACGCTAACTTGAACGGCGCAGGGATCATCGCGTCAAATTCAACAGCATTAGGTAAAGTTGCGTCACTGGCTAATGCCTGGTAGTTGATCAGAAAAGCATGTTCAATCGAAAAAAACTGTTGCGGTACACTCACAAGTGATCCCCTAGGCTGCATGAAATATGTAAAGAGTATTAGTTAAGAATAATCAATTTGGTATAAAAGTGACCAAGGACAAAAATTTTACTTGGGTTATCCGAATAATCAATTTATGATCCTGCACGATTTAATCTGATTAATATACCAATTTCTATCGTACTAACAAGAACTAAAGTAAGGACTCGCTTGAATTTAACCTCTTTTAAGATTGCACTGCGTTACGCGCGCGCCCGTAGTGGCAGTCGCTTCCTCAATTTTATTACCGTATTTTCGGTTGGCGGGATCACGCTCGGGGTCAGTGCGCTAATCATTGTTATGTCAGTGATGAATGGATTCGAAGGCCAGCTAAAGCAGCGGATCTTGGGAGCGGTACCTCACGTCGTGGTCGAGCAGCGACAGTCGGTGAGCCAGTGGCAAGAAAAAATTGACGCGCTATCGAACATTGATTCTGTGGTGGGTATTACGCCAGTCAATTTATCGACCGCGATGCTGCAAGGGCGTAATAAACTCAGCGCGGTTGCACTACAAGGCATCGAGCCAAATAGCGACAGCGCAATAAACCCGGTACATAAAGTGATGCGTTATGGCTCATTTGATTCATTAACAGTAGGCAGCTACAACATCATTATGGGCACTGCTCTGGCTAACCAACTTGGCTTACAGCTGGGTGATAAAGTGCGGGTTCTGTCTGCTCAGCGTAGCGTATATACTCCATTAGGGCGAATTCCCAATCAACGAAAATTTACCCTCAGCGGTGTATTTGACATGCAATCGCAGGCAGATACGTCAATTGCGCTAGTCAATATCAGCGACGCTGCTCGATTATTACGTTATCCCAAAGATAGTGCTGGTGGTTTGCGGGTCTATCTCGATGACGCATTTGCGGGTGACGATGTCGCAGCGGCTGTACGCAACATCCTGTCGTCGGGTGATGATGAAGGGTTGCGTGTTGTTACCTGGCGTGAGCAATTTGGGGAACTATTTACAGCGGTCAAAATGGAAAAGAACATGATGTGGCTAATGCTTGGTCTAATCATCGCGGTTGCAGCCTTTAATATTATTTCTGCGCTCGTTATCTTGGTGACCGAGAAGCAAACAGACATTGCGATATTGTCAACGCTGGGGCTCAGTCGCACTAAAATAGCATTGATATTTATCGCGCAGGGTACATTAAACGGCTTATTAGGCACTGTTATTGGGCTATTCGTTGGATTAGGGCTGACCCTTCAACTCAATAATATCTTATTTGCGTTAGGGCTTGGCGGTTTGGCGAATCCTGTCGATCCCAATGCTGGGCTTCCTATTATTATCGTAGAGCAACAAATCGTTGGCTTAGTGCTTCTAACCGTTCTAGTTACCGTAGTCGCCACACTATATCCTTCTTTTAAGGCAGGACAAACCAATCCTGCAGAGGCATTGAAACATGAGTAATATTTTATTGGACTGCCGTGGTATTTCTAAATCCTATCAAGACGGAAAGAATGAAGTTAAGGTCCTTCAGTCACTCGATCTGACCTTGAGTTCGCATGAGTTGTTAGCGGTAACCGGCAGTTCGGGGTGTGGTAAATCCACCTTGCTACACATCTTAGGGACGCTGGACAAACCCAGCAGCGGCGAGGTGTTATTTAAAGAGCAAGACATCAATCAGTTGAGTAGCGCCAAGCAAGCTAAGTTTCGTAATCAACAATTGGGATTTATCTACCAATTTCATCATTTACTCGGCGAGTTCTCAGCGCTCGAAAATGTGATGATGCCATTACTCATTAGCGGTACAAGCGGCCATAAAGCAAAGCGTGAAGCACTGGCGATGATTGCGCAGGTTGGGCTTACCGATAGAGCATTGCACAACCCAGCACAACTATCTGGTGGTGAACGGCAGCGCATCGCGATTGCGAGAGCCTTGGTCAATCGACCTGCATTGGTATTAGCGGATGAACCTACGGGTAACTTAGACGGGACTAATGCGCAGGGGATTTTTGATTTACTCAAAGAGCTAAGAGATCAACAGGGCACTAGTTTTGTCGTCGTAACCCATGATGAGCAATTGGCTAATCGCCTCGATCGTGTGGTGCATTTAGCCAGCGGCAAATTGATTCAGGAGCACGTTGCTTAATGCTTAGTCACTCCGCACTATCGGCGCAAATCGGCTTTCGTTTCTTACGTATTAAAAGTAATAAGAGCTTTATTTCATTTATCTCATTGTCAGCGATGTTGGGTATTGCAGTTGGGATCAGCGTACTTATCGTGATTATGTCAGCGATGAACGGTTTTGAGCGTGAGTTACGCGAGAGCTTGTTATCGGTCGTCCCGCATGGTGAAATCAGTATGGTCAATAAGCCGATCGACAATTGGCAGCAAGTGGTAGAAAAAGCAAAAGAGACCCCCGGAGTGCTTAGCGGTGCGCCTGTTATCCAAATTACTGGCTTAATCATGCAGGGTAACGATCTAAGCGCGGTGCAAATAGATGGTATTTTGCCTGACGAAGAACAGCAGGTGCTTGCCACGTCGCGCTATGTTCAGTCACACGCGTGGCAGAAACTTAAGTTAAACGAGGGCGGCATTATATTAGGGCAGGGCATCGTCACCAAGTTAAAGTTAAACATAGGCGACTCTGTCAACCTAATGATCCCCAAAGTCGGTAATGACGGACGCTATCTCGCACCACGACCAATGTCGTTTACCTTACTTGGTAGTTTTGCCTTCGGTGGCCAAATTGACCATTCCAAGGCCTTTATTCATATCGATGCTGCCCGTGAAATTGCCGGACTGTCACACGGTGTTAGTGGCGTGCGATTCAAATTTGACGATGTGTTTAATGCCACTGCGGTGATCAGAGATCTAGCATCAAACGTCGAGCAATATGTTTACTTGAACGATTGGACACGTCAACATGGCCATTTATACAATGATATTAAACTCGTAAAAATGATCACTTATTTAGTGTTGGTGTTGGTGATCGGAGTCGCTAGTTTTAATATTGTTTCGACATTAGTGATGGCGGTACAAGACAAACAAAGCGAAATAGCAATACTAATGACCATGGGCTTCACCAGTGGCAAGGTAATGAAGGTGTTTATCGTTCAAGGTATGTTAAACGCGTTGGCTGGATGCCTTGTAGGTGGCGTTAGTGGCAGCTTACTCGCCATTTACTTGTCCGATGTCGTTAAAGGGATAGAATCAATATTTGGACTTACCGTGTTGGCGGGAGATATTTATTTCATCGATTTTATTCCTAGTGAATTTCAAGCGCAAGACCTAGCACTTCTTATTGGAGCGACGTTATTGATAAGTTTTATTGCCACTATCTACCCAGCACGTAAGGCATCACAAATTCAACCAGCGCTAGTGCTTGGGCAATAAATTCGGTTTTACGGTGATATATTGCGTATTTATATCAATTTTTCACTATAATCGGTAAGTGAGATGTCCTGTTATCTTTTATGTAAAAAAGATAAAAGCTTTAAAAATTAGTTAGGCATGAAATTAGCCATAAAAGATAGCAGAAATGCTCAGGCGGTTAGTTAACAAGGCGTCCGGTTATTTTTTATTGGTGTATTAGCTTATGATTTCATTTAAGCCAATGATAATATAGAATATTTTTTTATTTAAGTACCGTAGGCGTGACGCATAAACGAGCGTGCCTACTATACAAATGTTAGCTCTCTTATAAACATTGTCACCAATTTGAAATCCTTAATTCCTCGACTAGACTTTATTGATATTATTCAATTAAGGAGATAGTGTGTGAATTACGAGTGGGACGAAAATAAACGTGAAACG
>Ga0209395_1002660_pt1 | contig 22974 bp, 23 predicted proteins | sample GOMGulsemesocosm_3_FD_184635 | JGI IMG/M metagenome (GOLD analysis project Ga0209395, IMG submission 184635) | Methane-oxidizing microbial communities from mesocosms in the Gulf of Mexico - GOM9D Gulf of Mexico (SPAdes) (version 2) | ecosystem: Environmental > Aquatic > Marine > Cold seeps... | reverse complement strand
ATGGCCTAAATATCCAATAACATCGTTGCTTTCAATCCCAATAGCCAGCTATTGCTCAATCAAGTGCCTTGTTCTTGAAAATTTATTCTCATTAAATTCTGTAACCTTAATTAATACAAATGGCATTGGTTTGTATACAATATTCCAAAACTTTATTTTTTGCAAAAAAAAACCATTGCTAACTTAATATCAATGGCTTTATATTTTTAGAGGTAGCTGAAACTAGCTGTTGGCTATTCTTGCTTCAACCACTTTGATCGCTTGATCAATTCTTTCTAATACTTTGTTTTGATCTAATAAAGCTAAAGTAATATCAAGTGACGGTGAGTTACCACCACCTGTTGCTGCAACACGTAGTGGCATACCAACTTTACCCATACCCAACTCAAGCTCAACTGCAGTATCATTAATAGCAGCATGAATCGGCTCTGGTGACCAATCTGTCAACGCGGCGAGTTTTTCTTTAACTAATAACATTGGCTCTTTTACTACTGGACGTAAATGCTTTTTAACCGCTTTAGCATCAAGTTCGGTAAAATCTTCATAGAAATAACGTGAAATTTCTGCCATTTCTTTTAAGGTTTTTACGCGATCGGCTTGAATCTTAACTACTTCGCTCAGTGCTGGACCATTCTCAGTATTGATACCTTGATCAGCCATGTGCCATGCTAAATGCTCTGCAACAACTTCAGGGTCCATGGTTTTCATGTAATGTTGGTTTACCCAAATAAGTTTATCTGTATTAAAACCTGACGGAGCACGGTTACAGTCTTTTAAGTCGAATAACTCAATCATTTCTTCACGAGAAAAGATTTCTTTATCGCCATGTGACCAACCTAAACGTACTAAGTAATTTAAAAGTGCTTCAGGTAAATAACCATCATCACGATATTGCATAACACCTACTGCGCCATGGCGCTTTGATAAACGTTTACCGTCATCACCTAAAATCATCGGAATATGAGCATATTCAGGGATATCAGCACCTAAAGCGGTAAGGATATTAATTTGTTTAGGTGTATTACTTACATGATCATCACCACGAACAACGTGAGATACTTTCATATCCCAGTCATCAACAACAACAGTTAAGTTATACGTTGGTGTACCATCAGAGCGTGCGATGATTAAATCATCTAACTGGTCGTTGCTGATAGTAATATCACCTTTAACCATATCTTTAATGACAACATCGCCACCGATAGGGTTTTTAAAGCGAATAACAAACGGTTTATCTGCCGGGTGATCGGTACGATCACGCCATAAGCCATTGTATTTTTCTATTTCGCCTTTAGCTTTGGCTTCTTCACGCATTACATCAACTTCTTCCGCTGTACTGTAACAACGATAAGCATTGCCAGACGTAAGTAATTGCTCAATCACTTCTTTGTAACGATCAAAACATTTTGTTTGAAAGTATGGGCCATGAGTCCATTCAAGATTTAACCAACTCATACCATCCATAATGGCATCAACTGATGCTTGGGTAGATCGCTCTAAATCGGTATCTTCGATACGAAGAATAAAGTTACCGCCATTTTTCTTGGCATATAACCAGCTATATAAGGCAGTACGGGCACCACCAACATGTAAATAACCTGTTGGGCTTGGAGCAAAACGTGTCGTTAAAGTCATAAGAGTCTCTATCTGGTGTTGTTAACATCGGCATTTGGCGACATTAAACATGTATATCTAAAAAATTGACGGCATTTTAACATTGCGGTTAAGTTAATTCATCACTTTGATGTAATTAAATAATTTATCTTCGTAAAGATAAAATACAAAACATTTGATTACTATATGGCTTTAGATGAGAACAAAGTAAATAATTAAAAGTCTATGATAAGAAAAGAATTTCGGAATTAACTACTGATAAAGTGCATGTGGAGATATGAACAGGATATAAATAAGATGGTGGACGATACTGGGCTTGAACCAGTGACCCCCGCCTTGTAAGGGCGGTGCTCTCCCAACTGAGCTAATCGCCATTTCAGTTTTACATCTTTATGGAAAGATGGTGGACGATACTGGGCTTGAACCAGTGACCCCCGCCTTGTAAGGGCGGTGCTCTCCCAACTGAGCTAATCGTCCATTTTAGTTTTAATTCTTTATGGTAAAGAATCTACTTTCTATTTTTTGGAAAATAAAAAGTGGTGGACGATACTGGGCTTGAACCAGTGACCCCCGCCTTGTAAGGGCGGTGCTCTCCCAACTGAGCTAATCGTCCATTTTAGTTTTACATCTTATGGAAAGATGGTGGACGTTCCTTGTTAGAGCAGGCTTGAACCCTTTCATTACTAAACATTCACGTTTTGTACTTTATACAAAGATAAAGTGGTGGACGATACTGGGCTTGAACCAGTGACCCCCGCCTTGTAAGGGCGGTGCTCTCCCAACTGAGCTAATCGTCCATTTTCATTTCACACTGTAACGTTTCAGGCAACACCGTCTGCGTTTCAGTGGGGCGTATTATAGGGAGATAGAAAAAGCTGTCAACTTAAAAACAGTAAAATCACTGACTTTTTTCAAAAAAACAATTACTTGATTTATTTTTATCCACAAAGCTGCATTAGTGTGCATTAAGAGTTACTTTTTATACCCTTGTCATTAACTACAACTAAAAGGGATGACCAACCATTAACCAAGTACTTCCTCCTTCTGATGAATGGGTAAAATCTAGTCGTACCACAATACCAGCAGTCAGCGCTCTAAGTGATACTCCAACATCACTCTTCCAATCTGCAAACAACGTATCTCGATGAAGAGTAGGTGATACCCTGCCCCCTTCGACATAAAATACTGTTTGAAACCAATCAAGATTTAAAAATTTTAACCAAGGTACATCCGCAACTGGATTATAATCTAGTGTCATCCGGTATTCCGCGGTCGCGTAAATAACAGCTTTATCATGAAATCGATTTTGCCTGAAGCCGCGCAAACGATACATACCACCCAATGTTGCGCCTTCAAGAAAAGGGGCATTATTACTCACTATGCTGTTTCCTGCCCCATCAGTGGTAACATGCCAACTGGGTGAATAGCCGACCCAGGTATTTAGGGCAATAACATTTTGCTTAGCAAACGAGGTAGCACCTAAGGAAAAATATTTACTCGCTTCCAGTTCAACAAAAGTCCATTGCTGATTAGACTGTAGCCACTCGGGGTTATAACTAAAACCGATATATTGAGAGCTACCTTGACTCGGATTTGCTGGAAAGTCAGTATTGTCATATAACATGCCAAGCTCAAGTGCATGGACAGCGCCTGATAGTTCACCCTCTTCATCTCTATATTGTTGGTACCGATTAAACTGCCGAGCAATTAAAATGCTGGTACCGGTTTTAAAAGGGTTCCAATCAGCTTGCTCAACATGCTCTTTTAATATGCCGCCCTGTAATTGATAACGAGCCATGCTTTGCTTCGCAGCACTGCCCCAAGGTAAAACATATTCTAATTTAAGGTCCCACCAGTTACTTGATCCCTCAGCTTGTATAAAGTCATCAAAGCTAGAATCATTAGAGCCTGGTCGAGGATCTGTTGAGAACTCACCAGGTAAAGGTGAATAAGCACGTAGTAATGGATATTCTCCCACCATGCCGATTGCGCTTAAGAAAAAACGTTCACTATCCAAAATACGATAGTCCCATACACTTAGCGCCAGCCCTTTAGAGTCGCCACCACCGTAAATGGTACCACCAACAGTCATTTGTTTTTGGTAAAGACCTGTCAACATACCACCTACGCCGATAACAGTGCCCATATCATCGGTGCTAAATGCATAAGGCAAGACTAGGCTTTCACGCATCTTTTTATTTTCTTGTCTTTGCACCGAATACTTCACTTGACCCGGCGGTTTAGCTTGTACATTACAGATAGAAATAAACTGCAATGCACAAACAGTAAGCACCTGCGACCAAATACTTACTCGACGATAGTGAACCATTTTATTCATTTAAAGATTTTTAAACCTACTTAATTTTTTGTGGCATGTGAGCCTCATCATATTTAGTACGTAATGCTTTAGCCCACTTTCTAATCATTCGTTTAGCATCTGCACGATTAGAAACGCGTGTTGCCCATTGATTATAACCGTTATCACCTGCCACTGATGCGATAAGAATTCGAGCTAATATTTCACCACTTACGCCGTCATACAGCTCTAAAAACAAGGTTGCCTGTCCTGCATCAGAGCTAAAAGACTTCATATTCACTGCTGTTTGAAGGTCTGGGGCTGTCACATCAAGATCAACAACAGCGGGTCTTATCACTAACGTATTTGAGCTAACTTCATCAACTATTGGGAACTTAGCTCCCTTACCAAACTCTTCTTTGAAAACTTCATCGAATAATGCCGCTACACTCGTTTTAATGCGCATTACCTCTTTATCACCTATACGTGTCGATAAGGAACTTTGATCTCGATTAAAATCACGTTTCCAGTTTTTCTTAAAAGCAACAACGCTTGGTAGTATCTGTACTTTATCGTATTCAGAAAAGTCGACTCCTTCTTTTTTGTAAGCAATGGTAGAGCGTGTCGATACACTCAATTCCATTCCTTCAGGAGAAACTTGTGGTGCATTTGTTGGGTTGGTAGAGTTACACCCCATAACCACCGATGCAGCTAAAGCGACCAGACTTAGTTTAAATATTTGTTTTTTATTCATTTTTATTCCTTTATTTTAAATGTAAAAAGTAATATTACTGTTTTCCGTATTTTACTAAATACCCAAGCCACCTGACGATGCAGGCTTGGGTATATGCTCATGATATAGCGCTATCGACCGCGACGAACGCTCCTTGTTGGTTGATGTCCACTACGCGAGACATTTCCCATTTGACGACCATGTAAATCTCTATTCATACTGTTATGATCAAATGAGCGGTTATCTGGACGTTGCCTATGTTGGGGCCGTTGATTCTGAGACTGGATGTTAGGCCTAGAGGGGGAATTAATAGCGCCCTGCTTAGGAATGGTTTTCCAATTTTTATTGCTACGGTTTTGCCATTGGCCATTTTCATGACGAACAACCCCACCCTTTTTATCTGCATAAACATTGTTAACACGCTTAGGTGCAACTTTTGCTCTGTTTATTTTTCCTTGAGTGGTATTACTTATGGCATTACGTTTTTTGTTAAGGCCTTGGTTATATAAGTTGTTACTGCGGTCTCGCTGATTAACTTTACCGCCAGCCCTATTTGCAATATTAGTATTAATTTTTTTCTGCACATGACTTCTATTAGCAATACTAACTGAATTACCAATATTGACATTGCCATTAATATTTATGTTGGTATTACCGCGATAACCACCGTGATAGCGACCACAACATGGCCTTGGATGATGGTGATAACCGCCACCCCAGACAACACCAACTCTAAAAAACGGGCTGCCCCAACTTGCACCAACATTCCAGCCCGTCCAAGGGTTATAACCAACATGTAATCCCCAAGTAGGAGGTCTAGGATAATACCAACCACCAACATAATAAGGTGGGTAATACCAACCAGTGCCGTAAATTGGAACACCATAATAAGGATATGACCATAAGTACCCTGGGGTATAACCTACATATACTACCTCAGGCGTTGAGTCGTACACGGTCACATAGGTAGTGTTATACATTGGTGAGCTGGGCGGGATTTGTGCAATAGCTTCTTGTGGAATGTTATCCGCGACTTGCCAAGGACCTTTCGGCTGATTTGCGACAAACCAAACGCCATTATCAACCGCATAATACTTTCCTGAAATATTAAGTACTTGTGCTGATGTGTTTACGGCATAAGAGACTTGAGTATCCACTATTTTTTCGAATTTAGGCTCACCATCGTAATCTACCACCAGCTTAGCTTCACTGCGCTTAATCGCAGCTGTTTGAGGTATTTGTGCATCTAACACAGCCTGCTCGGCTTCATCAGTACCGGCAACGGATGTTCGTAAACCACCTATCGCTGATTCTGGTGGGATCTCCTGAAAGCTCTTCGGCAATTTATCTGCGCGAACAAAAGCCCAAGGCCCTTGCTCATTCTTAGCGCTAAACCATCTGCCTGACAGTAAAATGTACATTTCACCACTGGCAAGCTCCCTAAGCCATGGCGTTTCAGTATTTTTTACATAAAGTAATTTACCACCAACTAGGCTTGTCCATTTAGGTGTACCATCAGAGACCACTAATTCAGTTGGTTGAGTTACTGAGACTATATTAGGTGCACTAACCACTTGTGCTGCTTCATCTTGCTCTTCATTTTTTGGAATTAAAGCGACTAGATCGGCTGGAGGATTGGGTAAATTTCGCCACGGCCCTCTAGCCGTTGATGCTTGATACCATAATCGACCACTGGTTAAATAATATTGCTCTTGGCTTTTTCTTTTTACTACGGCAAGAGGTGTGTTTAGCGCGCGCTGATAATAACTATTGTCAATATCTCTAAAGACAGGCTCACCATCATAACTTAGTAAAACAGCTAATGAATGCTCAAAGAGAATAATCGGTGGATCATTCTTAATCTGCTCCAAGCTAGTTTTCACTGCTTTGGCACTGGTTAAGCTGGCCGTTAATTTCGATAAAGAAGCAGTAAAAGATGAGTGTGCAAGTTGGGCCTCTACAAATTGACTAAACCGCTTTTCTCCAGCCTCTTTGGAATCAGGCCAACTAACATTAGTGACTTTTAAGTCACTAATCGTCACTGTATTAGCACTACGATCCGTTGCTATTTTTGCTGAAAACCAGAATACCCCAAACACAGGTGAGGCACTCTCCTTTAACTCCAATGACATCGCCGCTCTACCTTTGAGAACGTTGCCAATCAACTCCTCTGGTTGAGGCTGATAAACAACAATAGTTCCGCGGTCATCTGTTAGCTCTTGGGGCCAATCAGCGGAATGGCTGCTAATTGAAAAGAGACATAAAAAACAGCTAACACTCCCTATTTTAAATAATCTTAGTAGTTGAACAATCAAGCTAAGTTTCATCATACAATCCTGTATTGTTTATGCTGGCTAATGTATAAAAAGCACGAGTATGATAATATCGCCTGAAAATATGCCGCTGTAAATATAATTCCCCAAAAACTGAGCGGCTAACTACTTATATACACTAGGATTATCGATGAAAGCACCTTTATATGATGACATTCTTGTTATTTGCCAAGAAATTGCCAACGCTTCAAACACTGACAATGATGAGTTACGACTAGCAAGTTGTAAAAAGCTGCAAGTACTTTGTGCAACCAATCAAGGTTCACCTAAAGATCACCCACTACAATGGGAAGCACTTGCTGACTTTACCGAGGATGGTGAGCAAGCTATGGATATCTATGACGTTGCTTTAGCCACTGCTGATAAATTATCATTACCTACCTTTACTGCCTCGGCTTATTTATCAATGGCACTTCGTCAAGTTGAGTTTGAAGAAAAGGAACAAGCACTCGTTTTTGCTAACAAAGCAAATGAAGCCGCCCAAACAATTGAAAGTGAAGAGTTAAAAGCTGAAATAACTGAGCTCTTGGCACAATTAGCATCGTAATAAAATAGCAACTACTTACCTTATTTATCTGCTTTTATTAATAGAAAAACTGTATTTATTATTGAGAAAACTATGTCTGAAAGTTATTTAGTGATTGAATTAAATCACCAACCCGTTGAGTTATGTAAGCTACTTAAAATAGCCGATTTAGTCAGTGGTGGCGGTGAAGCTAAAGTTGTAATCAGCGAAGGTTATGTTTTACTTAATGGTGAAGTAGAATACCAAAAACGTAAAAAGATTTATCATGAAGATGTTATCGAATTTAATGGCGAAGTAGTACAGTTACTTATTAATGAAGACTTGGCTGAATCATTTGATGAGATAGAGCAACAGCCAGAATGCTCAGCTCAACAAGTACCATCACCTTCAAAGAACCAAGCACCACAAAAGAAAGAAAGATCTAAAAAGAAACCAGCAAAACAACCTAAGATAGCTTCTGCTGTTGAATCAACACAGAAAAATAATGCTCAAGAGGTATTACCGAAAAAAAGAAGACCTATTTCTTTTTAATTGGCTATTCTATAGTTTACTTTTGCTCAATGAACGTTAATGAAGCCTTTTATACTCATAAAAAAGCCTCTCATTAACGTTTTAACAGCCTTATTTATAAGACTTTTTCCCAAAACAGGGCTTTACCCATTTTTTCATCTAATTCGTAGCCTGAAAAACCTAGCTTTTTGTAAGCGTTTTGCGCAATGATATTCCCTTCTAATACCTCTAAGGTTAATTTACAGTAACCACGCTCACGGGATATTCTCTCTGCTTCAATAAATAATTTTTGGCTCAAGCCCAACCCCCTAAATTCTTTTAATACGCCACAGTCATGAATATTCAGTAAAGGCTTACATTTAAAGGTAGAGAACCCTTCAACGCAATTAAGTATTCCTGCTGGCTTGCCATCGACGTAACAAAGTAGCGTTAAAAAGTCATGTCGCTTTGCTAATGTTGCTACTAAATTCTGTTGTACGTTATCAGCTAGTGCTTCACCGCCGCCCATAGGGTCAAGAGCATAAGCATTTAACAGCATCACTAAATCTTGGCCGTGTTGTTCGTTCTGGTAATCGGCTTGAATTATATCTATTTTCACACGAGTTCCTTTTTACTTTTTGATGGAGCGCACTATACTCTTAAAATGAATAAAATAAAATTATTGTGCCAATATCAAGATCCCGACAGCACAAAGAAGCAAGCCTATTGTTGCCAAGGTGAAGCAAAGAGTTCGGGTTATTGTTACTGGCATGATAAGGACATCGATAAATCAGGCACGGATGTAAAGCAGCATTTAGAAGAGTATGCCAAAGGTGGTGGTATGCTCCGTGGTATCATTTTAAGTAGAGCTCAACTACAAGGCGTAGACTTAGTCAATCATCATAAAAAAATGGGTTACGACTTCTCCTATGCCGATTTTTACCACGCTAACCTTAAAAGTGGACACATGTTTAACATTAATATGCATCATGCCAGTATTATGAAAGCAGATTTGCGTGATGCTAATTTAAATTGTGCGAATTTAGAAGATAGCAATATGCTAGGGGTCAAGTGGACGGGTAGCAAGTTTGAAAATGTTAATATAGGCAAAAAACTTAAACAGGAAGTATTAGCCAAACATGAACTTGAACAAGGTAATCAACAGACTTCCATCGATTATTTAGAGCAAGCGGAAGAAATTTATCGAGATCTACGTAAACACGCTGAGCACGAGGGAATATTTACCTTATCGGGTTACTTCATTCAAAAAGAATTGACCATGCGCAGATTACAGTTACCTCGCTACAGTACAAAACGTATCATTTCCAAATTAGTAGATATTTTTTGTGGCTACGGTGAAGCTCCCTTACGCATCATTGGCTTGTCTATAGCAATCATCATGGTCTGCGCTGTCATTTATGCTTTTACTGGTTTAAGTTTTCAAGATTCGGTGCAAGCGGTAAGTGCAACACAAACGTTAGAACATAACCTTTCTCTCTTTGCTTCTTCGCTTTATTACTCAGTCGTTACTTTTACAACCTTAGGTTATGGCGACTTTACGCCCGTTGGCATATCTAGAGCTATTGCCGCGATAGAGGCCTTTACAGGTAGTTTTACTATCGCGCTTTTTGTGGTGGTTTTTGTCAAGAAAATGACCCGATAACTTCATAAGTAAACCTCCTCATTGCTTTTGTGGTAACTAAGTATTAAATATTACATATATTACTTTTTCATAAGCAAACCCCCTGATAGAATAGCGCCAATTATATTATCTCTATTTTACGGAAACCTTCCATTATGCGTACCAGTCAATATTTACTGTCTACTCTTAAAGAAACACCTGCCAGCGCAGAAGTTATCAGTCATCAGTTGATGTTACGTGCAGGCCTTGTTCGTAACCTTGCCTCTGGTTTATATACCTGGTTACCTACTGGTTTACGTGTATTGAAAAAAGTAGAAAACATTGTGCGTGAAGAAATGCAGCGCGCTGGTGGCAATGAAATATTAATGCCTATGGTTCAACCAGCTGATTTATGGGAAGAATCTGGCAGACTAGCTGATTACGGTCCAGAATTGTTACGTATCAATGATCGCCATAAACGCCCTTTCGTTTTAGGCCCAACACATGAAGAAGTGATCACTAAATTAGTCGGTAATGAGCTTAATAGCTATAAACAATTACCGTTAAATGTTTTCCAAATTCAAACTAAATTCCGTGATGAAATACGTCCTCGCTTTGGCGTGATGCGTGGTCGTGAATTCTTGATGAAAGATGCTTATTCTTTTCATTTAGAAGATGAGTGTTTAGAAAAAACTTATCAAATTATGTTTGATGCCTACTGTCGTATTTTTGAACGTTTAGAGTTAGATTTCCGTCCTGTTATTGCCGATACCGGCTCTATCGGTGGTGAGCAGTCACATGAATTCCATGTACTTGCAGACTCTGGCGAAGATGATATTGCCTTTAGTGATGGTAGTGATTTTGCAGCTAACATTGAAAAAGCTGAAGCATTAGCCCCTCAAGGTGAATGTGCTGAGCCTACTCAAGAATGCGAAACTGTAGAATTGAAACTTGAACGTTTAATAAAGACCAAAGACTTAGATGTAAAAACTACTGTTAAAACAGTCTTAGTTGTTGGCGCATCTAAAGACGGCGAAGCGGTAAGATTAGTTGCCCTTGTACTTCGTGGCGATCATCAACTCAATGAAGTTAAAGCTGAGAACTTAGCAAGCATTGCTTCACCATTAACATTTGCAACCGATGAACAAGTAACTGAAGTTGCGAACTGTCACAGTACTTCATTAGGCCCTAAAGGCTTAGCTATTGAAGTGATTGTTGATCACAGTGCAGCTCACTTAAGTGACTTTGTTTGTGGTGCTAACAAAAATAATCACTCTTTCACTGGTGTTAATTGGCAGCGTGATTGTGGCGAAATAAATGTACAAGATATTCGTAACGTTGTTGCTGGGGACCCTAGCCCATGTGGCCAAGGTAACATTGAAATTAAACGTGGTATCGAAGTGGGTCATATTTTCCAATTAGGCAGTAAATATGCAGAAGCAATGAACTGTGCCGTACTTAATGAAGGTGGTAAAAATCAAACCTTAACTATGGGTTGTTACGGTATCGGTGTTTCTCGTATTGTTGCTGCAGCTATTGAGCAAAATCACGATAAATACGGTATTAAATGGCCAAAAGCGATCGCACCATTTCAAGTAGCGCTTGTGCCAATGAACATGGCAAAATCGGCTCGGGTAAAAGAAACAGCAGAAGCCTTATACCAAGATTTATTAAAAGCTGGCATTGAAGTATTATTTGATGACAGAAAAGAACGTCCTGGTGTTATGTTTGCAGATCACGAGTTAATGGGCACACCATTATTATTAATTGTTGGTGAACGTAACTTGGATGCTCAACAAGTAGAGCTTAAAAATCGCATCACTGGTGAAAAATCATTAATTGCTATTGATGACGTGATGGCTTTGTTCAAGTAATTCTGTACTTAGTTACGATGAGTTAAATTAAGAAGATATATAAATTTAAAGGGGCTAACGCCCCTTTTTTGTTTCGCTATTTAACAGGGTAGCAGGAAAGGCGAAGCTATAAAGCTCACGCCATCACTTATTTCCCATTATCGAGGGCATTGACTCTCTTGGAGTATTCATCAATGAAGAGCATTGATTTATTTGTAAAAAATTGGGCCAGTAAAAACGCTATGGTACCAATAAATAAGCAAGATATTACAGAGCTTGAATCAACCTTAGTAGCATATTTACCTGACACCTATAAATATTTAATCTCAACCTATGGCTTAGTGCATACCCCTAATGTATTAACTAAAATTTGTGATTTAAATGTCGAGATATCTGAGGTACAAGATTTTTTAAGCCTAGACGATGTATCTTCTTTATCAAAATTATATGAAATGAGCGGCATGCCAAAGGGGCATATTTTATTCGCCTCTGATTGTAAGGGAAACATGTTCTGTTTCAAACAAAGTGACTGCATCAATGAAAATAAAGATGCGTCAGTTTGGTTTTTTAATCAAGGACTTTGCACAATTAACAGAGTATCTAACTCTTTTAGCGAGTGGTTAGACGGCTTTAATGCACTGTAGAGTTCTAGTTTTTATTCATGATTTACAAATCTATAGGCGTTTTAATTAATGATACGAATTGCCGTTAACACTGATTACATCGAGATGGACGAGGTTTTTAGAGCTTCCGCTAAAGCGCTTTGTATAAGAGAATATGGTCGTAAAACTGTTCTAGACTGGGCAGGGGAAGCAAGGCCTGAACGATTTACTCACAGCGCACCTGAAGGATGTAGCCAGTATGTTAAGGTACTTAAAAATAAAATTGTCTGCTTTGCTGAGTTAAACATAGAGAAGCAGCTATTACTGTCATTATTTGTCTCACCCAACCATGCAGGTAAAGGGTTGGGGCAAGAAATGCTTGAATATATTTTTGCCAAAGCAAGTGCCGCTGGCATCAAGGTTCTACATGTTGATTCATCACTTAATGCTGCTAATTTTTATTTACGTAATGGATTCATAAAGCAAAGTAAAAGTGATTTCACTACTTCAAATGGCACAGTACTAAAGTCGATTAAAATGAGCCGAGTTCTAAGTTCTAAGTTCTAAAGGTTAAAGGTTAAAGGTTAAACATAAGCAAATAAGAATTCGTGATGAAAATATGAAAACAACCTGCTAGTTTTCTCCTTTCATCGCTAACATTTTCCAGTCGACTAACAGTCTATAATCAAACATCGAGAGTCAGGTGAAGCAATCAAATAATGAAGCTGAAATAAGCTTCCGATTCCTTAGGTTAGATAAGTTTCAAGCGTATAGTTTACCACATGAAATTTCAGGTTCTTCTTATGTGAAACATCCAACAAACGAGACTTATGTGGCGAGTGTGCCTTTAACTTCGAGTAACTTTGAAGAGATTAATGATTATTATATACGCCAACGCATTGCGCTTGACGCTTGTGATATTTTTATTTCAGTAAAATCCACATCTGCTGCAGGTACCATTGATATACCTGCAATTGTTAATCGATTGCTGAAGTACATTGATTGTAAGTTAACGTTTTCATTTATTGTGAGCTAATGTAAAAAAGGAGTCATTAATTTGGAAATCATTGAGATAAATGCACAAGAGACTATTGCCATTCGTCATGAGGTATTGTGGCCGAACAAAGCACCTGAATTCTGCATGGTAGAGGGAGATAGTGAAGCCTTACATTTTGCTGTGCTTACCAATAAAAAAATTGTCTGTGTCGCTTCCATTTATATAACCGGTGCATCAGCTAGATTAAGGAAGTTTGCAACCCTTGAGGAATTTCAAGGTCAGGGGATAGGCTCATTCATGCTGAACCATCTTGTTCAACAACTAAAAAAACAAGGCATGCAATCCCTCTGGTTCGACGCGAGAGAATCGGCAGTGGGTTTCTATAACCGTTTAGGATTTACTGTCTCGGGCACACGCTTTTATAAAAGTAGTATCGCCTATTATAGGATGCACGCTGATTTATAAGCTAATCGTCCATATGAACATATCCCCTTCTTTTATAACCCACCGATTAAACATTCGTTATTACTTTTTAGCAATCAGGACCGAGACATATGCGCTTACATTCAAAATTTGCCCTTGAACAAGCTGATTTATATACTCTTTAGTCGATAAACAATGGTAGAAAAATATTTCAAAGGTTTTACTAACAGTATGGACATAATTTACAATTTTTCAGACCGTCATATTCAACAACTTCATCAATTATATAAGCAAGTTTGGTGGGCAAAAGAGCGTACTATTGAAGATACCCGAAATGGTATTAATGGCTCTCAACTTTGTATTGGCATGCTTGATAGTGATAATAATTTAGTTGCCTTTACTCGTATCATTACTGATTTCACCTACAAAGCAATCATCTTCGATGTCATTGTAAGTACCACTCAACAAGGTAAAGGTCTTGGTAAAAAGCTCATGGAGCTTGTTAAAAGCCATGAAAAACTAAACAAGGTAAAACATTTGGAATTATATTGTTTACCTGACATGGAAGTATTTTATAACACCCTTGGTTTTACTGCTGAATTAGGTGGCATTAAATTAATGCGTTGTGATAAAAACTAGCTTGAGTATTTAATTTTCTCAAAATGATTAATACGTTGAGTACGTTATCCAAAAAGCTTTTTTAGTCGACAGCCGTTTATACCTTTATAGAGGGTCTAATGAAAAAATTTATAATATTATTTAAAGGCGTAAATGTCGGTGGTAAAAATTTATTACCAATGAAAGCCTTAGTTTCATTACTTGAACAACATAATTATCACGATGTGTCGTCTTATATACAAAGTGGCAATATTGTTCTGAAATGTAAAAGTGAGCCAACAGAAGATCTCAAGGCTATCATTAATGATAACTTTGGTTTTTCCCCTGAAGTATTTGTAGTAGATGAGTCTCAATGGTTAGCTATCTTACAAGCTAACCCTTACCAAGCATGTGAGGGTAAGTTTGTACACTTTTACTTTTGCCATAATTCAATTGAGATTAATTCAGAAAGACTCACTAAATATATTGCACCTACCGAAGCCTATTTCGTTCAAGGAAACGTTTTTTATTTACATGCTCCTGATGGTATTGGTCGGTCGAAAGTTGTCTCAAATATAGAGTCATGTTTAGGGCAACTCACAACGGGCCGCAATTTAAATACGACCAACAAAATTGCCCTAATCGTTAAAAGCACTTAGCCTTTTGTATTTTATCTTTTCTAAATAGAGATGCACATGAATATCCACTTTAAAGAAGCAACAATCGCTGATTGTGAACTCATAGCAAATATAGTCCTTGAGTTGACTCGAGAAATTTCCGAATTAACAAAGACACAACATTTTGAGCTTGATCTGAAAGACACCATTGAGCATTGTCGTGCGTTAATAAGTGAGGGACATTATGCTGCCATTATCGCGCTATGTGATAACACACCTATAGCGCTCGCTACCTTAACAGAAACATATGCTTTATACGCCGGTGGTAAAATAGGAGTCATACAAGAGTTTTATGTTGCTGATAATTTTCGCGCTTCAGGCATAGGCACACGATTAATAGGACAAATAAGGTCTTATGGAAAACAGCATAACTGGGCTTGCATAGAATTATGTACCCCACCCCTACCTGAATTTGATAGAACATTGAATTTTTACCAAAAAAATGGCTTGGCCCCTGTTGGTGGTCGTAAAATGAGACAAAATATCCTATGAACAATAAAATGACTCGACTTGAAAAGACAGCCTTTATACTGGTTTTACTTATGACTTTGCTACAAGGGTTTTACGGAATTTTCTCCTACATTTCCCCTGCTGCTTTTGCGACGTTACGAGGCACTGAATTATTCTCAGCAAGCGATAAGGACTGGGTTAACATCTATGGTTCACGCACCATTTTTATTACCTTAACGCTTGCTTACCTTTTATTTACACGCAATTATGCCACGTTAAAGTGGTGTGCTTTGTTTGGTGTTATTATGCCTATAACTGATGGTTTTCTCGCGTATGAAGCGCAGGCTCCTTTCAAAGTGATAGCTAAACATGTAGCAACCATTGTCTATGTATTGATAATTTATGTAACATTGAAGAAACTTACTGATGCAAAGCCTTGATTGGTGAAACTATGTTATTTTCTATCACCACCGACAGCGCTAAGTAGGAACTACTTACTACACTTTATAAAAGGAATGACTATGAGTTTGGCAAAAAACTTCCATATGCTTGCACGTTATAATCAACGGATGAATGAACAACTATTAACTTGCAGTTTAGCTTTACCTAAAGTGTCACTCGAAAAAGAAACCCACTCATTTTTCCCTAACATCATCAACTATTGGAATCATATTATGTTTGGTGACGTGATTTTATTACGTCGTCTTGCGGCGAATAATGTTGCTCAACTATCCTTGGATGATATGGCCGCTTTCCCCACACCAAAATCACCACAAGATATTTATTATCGCACTCTATCGGATTTAGCTCCGGTAAGACGACAACTGGACCAACTCATTATTCGTTACTGTGAGCAATTAACAGAAATTGATTGCAATCAATTTATTACCTATACCTCTACTGAGGGTGAACCTATCACCAAAGCAGTTGCCGATATTACTCAGCACATCTTTAATCACCAAGCACATCACCGAGGACAATTAACCTGTGTGTTAAGCCAATGTGGTGTTGATTATGGCTGTATGGACTTACCGATTGTTGTGCCCGAGGGTAGCCAAAGGTAATGAACTAATCGGGGTGTTGTCCCTACCGAGCAATATACAATAACAATAACGCCGCCTCATTGTCATTATTGCTGATGCCTACGCTGGTGTCACTGATAACAATAAAGCGCCATTTATCATCCTATGAACAATTAATTGATACATTGCAAGCACAGCCCAAAATACTGGCATCATATAGCAATATTATTTCCATAACGGTTTGGCTTTATTAATAACTTTAATTAAAATGTTTTAACCTTATGCACATTCATGTTAGTACCAATAAAATGAAAAAAGTCACTTCTTTGCTTATTCCCTTTTTATCTATAAGCTTTTTTGGCTTTATACTTTGGATTATTTATTTAGCTAACACTGGTCAACCTAGTGTATTTTTTAAATTAATTGCCAGTATTCCCTATGGCGATAAATTGGGGCATTTTTGTTTATTTGGCTTGCTAACTTTAGCTGCAAATTTTACCTGTAAACTTAAATCATTCAAGATACTTTCTATGAAGGTATATCTAGGATCGATACTAGTGCTTATGTTTGTCGTTTTCGAAGAGTTCAGCCAGTTTTATATTACTAATAGGACATTCGATATTATTGATCTGTCTGCAGACTTTATTGGTATTGTTTTTTTCAACATAAGTACGACTTATTTACGTAAGCACTTAGACAAAGTGCCGAATTAGTTAACCTCAACCTATGGCCCTTTGCTATGATGACAAAATGTCCTTTATCCGCAAGTTCTATTATATATAGTAAATGGAGGTACCCGCTTGTTTTTTTGCTTGATACATAGCTTCATCTGCTAATTGAATTAAAGTGTGTACATCAGTATTTTTATCCATATAAACAGAGACACCTATACTAGCCTCCACTTTGACAATTTGAGATTGAATATGAAAAGGTGAATCAAACTCTGTTAATAGTTTATTTGCCATTGGCTCTACCAGCATTTTGTTACCAATCCCGCTTAAGATAACTAGAAACTCATCTCCTCCAAGGCGCGTGACAATATCAGACTTTCTCACACAATGTTTAAGTCTATTAGCCGTACCAACCAGGATACCATCACCAATAGTGTGTCCATAACTGTCATTTATTTGCTTAAAATTATCGAGGTCAATATACATAAAAGCAACCAAGGTATTATTCTTTTCAGCTTTTACAAAAACTTGTTCTAACTTATTCTCTAGCACACTTCTATTAGGGAGCTTAGTCAGTGGATCAAGGTTAGCTGCTTCCAATGCCTCTAACTCTTTCTTTTTTCGTCGAGATATATCCCTAACAATAGCCAATATATATTCAGCGCCATTATATTCAATAAAACTAATGCTATCCTCTACCGGAAATTCTGTGCCATCTTTGCGCAAGTGAGATGATTCAATGATGAGATTACCGTTATCTTTAATTCTGTCAAAGTGTTCTTTGAGTTGCTCTTTTAATCGCAGTTTAGGTTGAATATCTACAACATTCAGTTTTAATAATTCGCTTTTACTGTAACCAAGCCTACGATGGGCGAGACGATTACAATTTAATATTTGACCAAATTTAGCATCGACAACATATATTGCATCATTAGATTGATTTACCAAGTGGTTAAGCAGTATTTCCGCAGCATCCGATTGTTTAATCGTAGTTAAATCAATCAATTGTGATATATATCTAACAACTTCACCACTGGCATCAGCTTGTGCAACAATATTTAATTGTACGTAGATTGCATGCCCTAATTTATGTTTATAGCGTTTATCAATTTTAATCGGTGTAAAAGGATCTTTATTAAGGCGTGCTCTAATATCTTCATTAATGTGAATATCTTCTAGGTGGGTGATAATAATATTATCGGAATAAATAATATCATTTTCATAACCGAGCATAGTATTTAATGCTGGATTTACATATTCCAACTTGCCGTTAGGTAAAGACAACACCATGGGGATGGGTGTTATTTCAAACAGGCGATACATTGAGTTTTCTATTTGAGAATAGTCGTGCTTCATAACAGCTCACACTTTTCTTGTTCGTTTCTTATCGAAAGATTGTCCTTAAAGGTAAGAAAGGTTTTTAAAAGTATCTCCTAACTAGTGATTATAGACTAAGTCACTGTATTTTTTAGCCGCCTAATAGAAGTTATACCCGTGACTATTTAAGATGCAGGTTTCAGAGCACCTTGAAGTAATGATGCTCATGTACTACTTCGATGACTTTCAAATGAATTTAGATGGCATTAAATAAACATAACATTGAATGCTGAGATTACTGTTCACTCAATGAAAATTGAGGAATTTATATGGCACTAACAAAATGACCATAATAATATTTTTTGCCTACCAAGGCTTCTATAGCCTTAGCACTTGGGTATGAAGACCACTTTGCACTACTTGCCTCAACGGCATCTATACTTGCCCACGTAAGATGCCAACACACCTCTTCAGTATTATCCGTTTTAACAAGTATTTCATGTGCAATAATATTCTCTTGCTCAGCATTTATCTCACTAAATAAGGTTTCACTTAGGGTGATTACTTGCTCAAGATTATTTTTAGCAACTTCAAAAACAGCAAACTCAGTACAGGTTGTCATGGTGGATTCTTATATAAGTTATCTCAGGTTGGAGTTAGCTTGGTTAATGCTATTCTTGATCTAATTTTTCATTATGCCATTCAAGTGTTTTAGAGAAAAAGGCAATTGATACTTCAATCACCAATTTATTAGCACTGGGTTTAATTGTCGCATCAGCTAATTGGTCACGTTTAATTGAATATACTTCTCCGTGCCACTGCCCGCCTTCAAAAATGAAGTTACGCAATATCTCAGTACCTAGCGGCGCATCTTTATTATCTGATGCAACCAACTTACCAAACCATTGACCATTAATTTGGTAAGTTGCTACTTTTCCACCATTGGTGCCCGTTAGCCAAACAGCTTTAATTAAGGCTTCAGCTTGCTCTTGCGCAGAAATTGATGCTGAAAAAATAACAACAATAAACGTTAACAATACTGATGTAGCAGCAACTCTAATAGCGAGCATCTTTGAAAACATTCCGAATAACTTTCCCACAAATACTTTAGCGACCAAAGCCTTATACCTTGACACTTTACAGCCTAACCTATTAAGAGTGACTCTCTTGTGAGGAGTATTCAAAGTTAATTTTAAAGCATTCATAGTGGCCCTTTTATCTACCGGTAAAGTAACAGCTAAGTAGAGTAAAGTTTACTTAGCTAATCTTCACTATGATAACTTGCTAACTCTGTCGATAAAGTAACACCTTGTAATTTCAGTTGATTAACACGTTGCAAATAAGCGGCACCTTTTAACATATGTAAGGCTACATCTACCGCACCACGGCGAGTGTAATCTTCAAGATAAGTGCCTTTTACCCAGCTGTTAAATGCACCAAGACTTGGACCTGCCCAAATTTGGTAGTCCATTTCACGGCCTTTTTCACCAGTATTAGACCAACGAGAGCTTAAACCTAAATACCAACGGAAAATAAGCGCCATTTTACGTTTAGGGTTTGATTGTGCACGGGCTAACATTTCAGGATCGCGCTCAGTAAAAAATGCTTCTGTACCTGCCCACACATCATCTAAGTTTGAACGGAAAATTTGTTTTTCAATCTTAAGGCGTTCATCGCTTGGAATATCTTCAATTGAATCATGGGCAATGTATAGCTCATAAAGTTTTTTCGCGCGCATAGCAAACATTGAACCACGCTTAACTACTTGCAACTTAACGCCCATTTCAAACATATCAGCTGCTGGTGCCATGGTAACATCAGCCATTTCAACACTGGCTAATAACTTACGAGTGTACTCAGATGCACCTGCTTCAACACAGGCTTGGTTAACTGAGCCAAGTACAATATAAGCCGCGCCCATATTAAAGGCAGCAAGCGCCGCTTCAGGGGTACCAATACCGCCACCAGCACCAACACGTAGCGCTGGAGAGAAGTTATATTGTGCTTGTACTTCATCTCGCAGTGCAATAATCGTTGGTAATAAGGTTAAGAATGGACGGTTATCAGTATGACCGCCAGAGTCCGCCTCTGCAGTAATATCATCAGCCATAGGTACAAGTTTAGAAAGCTCAGCTTGCTCTTGTGTTACTTTGCCCTGCGCTAATAACTTATCAATAAGTTTCTGTGGGGCTGGCTCCATAAAGCGGCGACCTACTTCAGTACGTGAAACCTTAGCGATAACCTTATTGCCAATATTTACACTGCCGTCGCTATTTTTAGAAAGGCCCGCTAAACGATACCAAACTATATGCTCTGTTAAACCTAAGTAAGCTGAAGCTTCAACAGTTTTAACACCAAGCTTTAAGAAACGCTCAACCGCGCCGCGCTCTAAGGCTTCTTCCGCTGGTGCATGAATTAAATTAACTGCATACGGGCCATTCGGTAATTCTGCTTGAATACGTTTAATTGCATCTTCAACCGCATCAGGGACTAAGCCTGCTGCGCCAAATGAACATAAAAAGCCTGCTTTACCCAAAGCGACAACTAATTCAACCGAAGCAATACCGTTAGCCATTGCGCCGCCATGGTATGCGTATTTAACACCGTGCTGTTTTTTGTAAGCATCATCACCTAAATCTTCTGGGTTTAGCTTTTGTGCAAAAGCTAAAACATCAGTTGCGCCTGAGGTTGATGTGGCATTTATTACACCAGTTTCATTACTATTTTTAGCAACATAAACCGGTTTTGATAAATCCATTAAGGCTGATTTTACTTCAACATCACTACTTTTAACGCCACTGGCGTCAACTTTCCACGCCCAATCAATTGGATTGTTATTATTAAATTCTAAATTTGACATATTTGTTCCTAATTATTCTTATATTTATCAGTGATCTTTAAATTCATGATTTATTTTAACAAATAATAATACCGTTAATAGTTAAGCTCGAAGTCAGTAGGCTATTTTTCAAAGAAGAAACACGGAATTGATAAGTATCAATGAGTATTTCTAATGAAGAAAAATTGCCTAATGACGATGAGATTGACAATTAATCAGCTTCGATAAGTGATAAGACAATATCTTTCACTTCATATATGCGTAGGCCATCTTTTGATAAATTGGCATCACCTACTAACCTAACCTCACCATCTTCTTTGATAATGTCTGTGATATGCACATCTAATGACATTTGTTTGTTTAATGGCGTGATTTGTCCACGATACTTCCATTTCACTAACGTAGTTGGTGCAATAAATCTTGGGTTGCTGAACTGCTTACCTAGGTCATTTTCTAACGCGTAGGTTTGCATTAGTTCGATTACCGCTTCAACACCTAATGAACCAGGCATTACTGGATCTTGGTGGAAGTGGTAACGGAAGAACCAATCCGTGGCATCAATGGTACGCTCCCCATGTACATAGGCAATACCCGCTTTACCACCACCTTCAACAATAGACACGGTATCAATGAAGTTCATTTGCCCGCCCGCTAATTTGTAATGCGGTTTATTTGTTGGTGCTTGGTATAGAGGCAGAGCTGAATTACTAAGATCGATCACCTTAATATCCGACTTAGGGGTATTATTATCAACAAACCAAGGATGAGTAATTTTACCGTTATCAATACCTAACTGGTTAGTTAATGCATCGCTACCAAAATACCCAAATACAGCGGTACCTTTATAGAACTTTTCATGATGAGCTAAGTCATGACTATCTAGTGACACAGGTTTACTTTCGTCTTTAACGTATAACTCAAAAGTGAAACTTTGCACTATCATGCCGCCAGCCATAGTAGTGCTTAATAACACCGATTTATTAACAATCGTTTTACCACGTAAATCAACTTGTTTAATTAGGTCGCCGCTACCATCTAAGTTACGGAAGAATAGATCTTTTTCAGGGTATTTAAGGGTAGTGCCCATGTAACCAGAAATAAAGCCATTCGGTTGTAAGGCAATTTCCATGATTAATGAATAAGGCATCCAGTTATTAACGCTGTTTTTGGTAAAATACCAAGCGTCTTCTGGTACATGGTATTCAGCAATACAGCTTGAAGTCTTTTTAAGATCTAAACGCTCACCTTGTACTTCAACCACTTGTGTTACTACTTGTAAATCACCACATGGTGTACGTGGCGGAATACGCCCTTTGTACACATCAAAGTCTGGGCCAAAACAGTTAGATATATTACCCGTGGCAAATTCAAACATGTGCCAAGGCGTAAACGGTGCTTGGTTTGGCACGCGGTTTTGTCCGGCAACCAGTGGCGCTTCAAAATGCTGAATGGGTGTTACGCCCTTTTCTTTTGACGCGGTTAAATCTGACATTACTTTCATTAACGGACGGTGTGCATGTTTAAATGGTGCAATACCGCGTTCATCCAGTTCAAGATTAGTCTCTGATCCCGCTGGCTTATTTTGAATGCTGTTGTGAGTAATGCTGTCTTTACGCACAACATTATCAGGTAAGGTCACAGGATAAGGTGAATTATCATCTTGTTCAGTGATCATCACACATAGATTTTTAAAATCAACAACGGCTTTACCATCAAGAATGATTTCAATGTTCGCTTTTAAGAATGGGGCTGGCTCCATGCCCATTGCGGTGACTTCCATGCGATAGGTAAGTGTATTGTGCTGCGGAATAACTTGGCCACGACAACGTACCGTTTGTGATTCACCCGGCATAGGCTGAAAACGTGCATTATTTACATTCGCGTGCATGCCTAATTTAAGCATTAGGAACATCG
>Ga0209395_1002657_pt1 | contig 22993 bp, 16 predicted proteins | sample GOMGulsemesocosm_3_FD_184635 | JGI IMG/M metagenome (GOLD analysis project Ga0209395, IMG submission 184635) | Methane-oxidizing microbial communities from mesocosms in the Gulf of Mexico - GOM9D Gulf of Mexico (SPAdes) (version 2) | ecosystem: Environmental > Aquatic > Marine > Cold seeps... | reverse complement strand
AACGAGTTAGTAAAATACAATGATAATAGAAGATATTTGTTACGAGCTTTCACCACTAAGCTTGCATGGTTTAGCATGTGGAAATAAAAATAATGCTATTGTTTTGTGTTTGCATGGCTGGTTAGACAATGCGGCTAGTTTTCTCCCTTTAATGACTGAGCTAGATGATAAACGAGTTATCGCTGTTGATTGGCCAGGTCACGGACTATCGTCTCACCGAAGTGAAGATGCTCATTATCATTTTATCGATTATGTTTATGATTTAGTCAGCTTATTTGAGTTCAATAACTGGGAAAACATCGATATTGTCGCCCATTCAATGGGAGGTATGATTGCTACGGCATTTGCCGCGGCTTTTCCTGAAAAAGTAAATTCACTTACTTTGTTAGACTCAATCGGCTTTATCAGTGCTGAAGCTAAGCAAACTACAGCTCAACTTCGTCAAGGCATGTTAAGTCGCTTAAAAGCTAAAAATAAAAAGAAGAGTATTCACACAACTCAACAATCGGCGATAAATGCTAGAGTTGCAGTATCTGATTTGCACTACGCCGATGCTGAACTTATTGTTAACCGAGGACTGATTGAGCACGATAATGGTTTTTTATGGCGCTCCGATAGTCGCTTAAGAAATGCTTCCCCATATCGTTTAACATTAGCTCAAGCTGAGCAGTTCATTCATGATATTGATATCCCTATACAATTAATATCAGGCGATAAAGGCATGGACATGGTGACTCAAGGCATCAAACACTTTGGTCCATTATTTAAACAATTTAGTGTTCATCAGCTTTGTGGCGGTCATCATGTTCATATGGAGCAAGCTAAAGCTACGGCTAAACTAATTACTACTTTTCTTGATAATAACGATTAATTATCCATCAATAACGAGTAAGTAGCCGAAAAGTTGTAGACATTAGACCAGTATTAAAGTAAAAACTAATTCAAACGCTTGTTTAAAAAATTAACATAAAGAAATAAGTACAGTTGCAGAATTATGAATAGACAGCATAATTAATGTTAAATATTCATACTAAGCAGTTAAGATAAAATAATTAGACAACATTATAAATATAAAAGTCTAAAGTACCGGTTGATAGCAGAGGAGATGGTAGTGCAAAAAATTTGGTTGGAAAAAAGTTACCCACCCGGCGTTCCTTATGAAATAGATCCTGATAAATACGCATCGTTAGTGGATATGTTTACTAAATATGTTGGTATTTATGCCGACCGTCCTGCATTTATCAATATGGGTGCTCAAATAACATATAGTGAGTTAGAGCAGCAATCCAAAGCCTTTGCAGCATATTTGCAACAAGAATTAGGTTTAGTGAAAGGTGATAAGTTTGCCATTATGGTACCGAACTGTTTGCAATATCCTGTTGCTTTGTTCGGCGCATTATTAGCAGGTTTAACTGTGGTTAATGTCAATCCACTCTATACTGCCAGAGAGTTAGAGCATCAGCTTAAAGATTCAGGTACTAAAGCAATGTTAATTATAGAAAACTTTGCTGGTACTCTAGCTAAAGTAATTGACAAAACACCTGTTGAAAAAGTTATTTTAACATCACTTGGTGATCGACTCGGTATGGTTAAAGGCGCTGTTGTTAACTGTGTTGTTAAATACGTCAAAAAGATGGTTCCACCGTTTAGGTTAAATAATACTATACGATTTAATCATGTTTTATCGAAAGGTAAATCTTTACCCTATACACCGGTATTATTAAGTGGTGATGATTTAGCTTTCTTACAATATACCGGCGGTACAACAGGGGTGTCAAAAGGCGCGATGTTAACCCATCGAAATATGTTATCAAATTTACAACAAGCCAAAGCAGCGATTAAACCCCAATTAGAAGAAGGTAAAGAGTTAGTGGTCACAGCACTACCGCTTTATCATATCTTTGCACTAACAGCGAATTGCTTAACTTTTCTTACTCTTGGCGGTACCAATTTATTGATCACCAATCCTCGAGATATGCCGGGGTTTGTTAAAGAACTTTCAAAGTATCCTTTTACTGCAATAACAGGCGTTAATACTTTGTTTAACGGCTTGTTAAATACACCCGGTTTTGCAGAATTAGATTTCAGTGGTTTAAAGGTTTCGCTAGGCGGAGGGATGGCAGTACAACGACCTGTTGCAGAAAACTGGGAGCAAGTGACAAAGACTCGCTTATTAGAAGGCTATGGCTTAACAGAGTGTGCACCTTTGGTAACTTTATGCCCTTATAATCAACAAAAATACAGTGGAAATATAGGTTTGCCTGCATCTTCAACTGATATCAAAATTATCATGGAAAATGGTGAAGAAGCGCCAATCGGTGAGTCGGGTGAAATGTGGGTTAAAGGACCTCAAGTTATGGTGGGATATTATAACCGCCCAGAAGCTACCGATGAAGTTTTAAAAGATGGTTGGTTAGCTACAGGTGATATAGCCTTGATGGATGAAAATGGTTTTTTCAAGATTGTAGACAGAAAAAAAGACATGATCATTGTTTCTGGCTTTAATGTTTTCCCTAACGAAATCGAAGAAGTTGCGGTTGCTCATCAAGGCATCTTAGAAGCCGCAGCGGTTGGTATTCCTCATGATGTGTGTGGTGAAGAAGTTAAACTGTTCGTGGTATTAAAGGATAAGAGTCTTTCTGAGAAAGATGTTATTGCCCATTGTCGTAGTGATTTAACAAATTATAAAGTGCCAAAGCATGTTGAGTTTCGAGATGAATTGCCAAAAACTAATGTTGGTAAAATATTAAGGCGAGAGTTGCGATAATTATTAAAAATACGATAAATTATTAAAAATACAACAAATCATTAAACATAAAAAACCGACTTTATTTAGTCGGTTTTTTTATACATGGATGAATAGTACCAAGTGATGCTTTGGATTATTTAGACTTTTCCTCTCCTACATTAGTATAACTCTGCACGTCATGCAGGCAGGAATTGTCAATAGGATATGGTTTATTACTGAGCTTTTAGTACTTGTCCATTAATCGTTTTACTGTCATCAGACATTAAATAAACATATAACGGCATAATATCTTCAGCGCTGGCAAGTGCTTCTTTATTTTCAGCAGGATAAGCGCGTGCTCGCATTGGTGTTGCCGTTGCGCCTGGGTTAATTGCATTGACTCTTAATGAACTTTGCTCATATTCATCAGCAATAACTTGCATTAATCCTTCGGTAGCAAATTTAGATACGCTATAAGCCCCCCAAAAAGCGCGTCCCTGATTGCCCACACCAGAGGTGGTAAAGACTAAAGAAGCATGATCAGCTAATAATAATGTAGGCAATAATGCTTGAGCCATAAGGTGTTGAGCCGTCACATTAACTTGTATTACTTCTTGCCAAATTTGTTCATGAATTTGGCTATAAGGTGTTAACTCACCTAAAACAGATGCATTGAGTAATACGCCATCAAGTTTGCCAAACTGACTAGCAATTGTGTCAGACATATCTTTATAGTTTTGTTTAGTAGCCCCCTTTAAGTCTAAAGGGATTATTGCTGGCTCAGCACTGCCTTGAGCAATAATTTCATCATAAACAGTTTCTAGTTTACTGACGGTTTTACCTAATAAAATAACTGTAGCACCTAGTTTACTATAAGTTAATGCGGCTTGTCGGCCAATGCCATCTCCGGCACCAGTGACTAAAATAGTTTTATTGTTTAAGGCGTTTTTTTGAAAAGTGTAATCAAACATAGAAAGTAATAGCTAAAATTATCGATGCATGATTCTACTCTGTGCAGGTATCGCTGACGAGTAAAACTTAAGCTATAGGCTAAAAAAGTAAGTTTATTGTTAATAAATGAAAAAACAGCTAGCACTAAGCTAAATCTTGGGTTAAGTTTAACTGGTCGAATCAGTTGGTTTTGATATTTATGCATACCAAAAAAACATTAATTTATAAATAACATGCATAAGTAACTTGAAAGGCTAACATGAAAAAATTATGACTAGTATCTGGGGAGAAATAATGAAAAAGCTAGTTCTCGGTCTCGCAATTGCTGCCTCTTTAGGATTAACAGCTTGTGAAGATGAATCTATTAAAGATGTTAAACAAGACGTTATTGACAATGGTCCTACAGTAACGCTTTCTGCAAGGGTAGTGTTTGATCCTTCAAATGGAGTTTTATCTGTACCTAATGATCTGTTATTTTCAGATACACCTGATGGCACGTTACATATGCCGGATGAAGCTGATGAAGATGGGAATATTCTTCTTGCGCCGGATTATTCAGATCCAAAAAATGCTATAGGAACCAATGATGGTTGGTCTATCGCTCAGCCTTTTGTCCTTGATATTGATTTTCCATCAGGTACGTCACTTGATGGTAACAGTGTTTTCAATGCCAGTTCTGTACGAGTTTTTGAAGCTATAATGGGCGGAGATACCAATGATGCTGATTGTGCAACATTAACGCGCGGCTTAGCATGTAAAATCGTTGGTGAGTTGGCATTTGGTCCTACCGGAGACTTTATCACGCAAAAGTCAGGTAACAGTATTGTTGTTGTACCTTTAAAACCTCTTAAAGCTAAAACCACTTATATACTTGCATTGACTGATAGCTTACAAGATAGCAATGGCAACGCAGTTGCAGGCTCAGCTACTTATGAACTTGTTCAGCAAGATATTAATACTCATCCACTAGGTAGTCAGGCACAGTTAGATTTACAAGCTGTGATTAATAGTTTTGAAACAGCAGTAAGCTCTGCAGGTGTTGAAAAATCCTCCATAATCTACACTATGGCAATGACAACACAATCAACAACAGATATGTTCTCTTCCATTAAAGCTATTATGGCAGCTAACGCTCAATTAGGCTCTGTGCCAACTATTGGTATTCAAGATACTGGAGCTTCGGTTGCTGATATTTTAGCCGGTAATATTCCAGCATCATCTATACCATTATATTCTGCAGTAAACTATATGGTAGGAAGTGTAACTTTACCTTATTATCTTGGTACGCCTTCTATGGCTAATCCTATGGCACCAGTAAATGGTCGTATTAAAGCGAACTGTGATTCAGGTGCTAGTCTCGCTGGTTTTGCTGGCAAATATCCTGAACAATATGCAGGGGTTATAGCGGCACTTAGTGCGCAACCAGATGCTAATGATGAGTTTTGTAAGAACTTTGGCCTGCGTGATTTTAGTTCAGTGTTTGCACTAGATACTCAACGTCATATTACCAAGTTTAACCCAATACCAGCATCAAGCGAAGCTAGCGATATGCCATGGATTGGTGATCCAGGTAAAATTGATGTGCAATTAACAACGCCAGATTTAGCCGTTGTGAATGGCGTTCGTGCTGCCATGAACTTACCAGCACTTGTTAAACCTGAAAATGGTTGGCCCATTGTTATTTTACAACACGGTATAACTTCTCAAAAAGAGCATATGTTAACAATAACAGGAGCACTTGCTATCAATGGTTTAGCAAGTGTTGCTATTGATTTACCACTACATGGTAGCCGTGGCTTCGATTTGAACTTTGATGGCACGGATGATATTAGTGCATCAATAACGGCCTTGCATTATGCTAACCTTGCGAGTTTACCTACTTATCGTGATAACTTCCGTCAATCAACAGCTGATATGCTAGGTTTACGATTTGCTTTAAACTTTATGGGTGGTGTTGATCCGCTTGGTAATCCTATTGATTTAGAACTAGATAGCTCAAAAGTACATTTTAGCGGTGTTTCTTTAGGGGCAATGATGGGCATTAATTTTGTTGCCATGGCCAACTCTAGTCTAAGCCCTGCAATTGATGACAAGTTCCAAGTTTCAGCTGCATCTTTTGCTGCTCCAGGCTTGATGTTTGTTCATGTAGGCATGGACTCTCCATCATTTGAAGATTTAGCTAAGTCAAACCTGGCATATGCCGCATCATCGGAATTTAAAGCTACAGTTGATTCTTTATATCCGCTAGATGGGATGGGCAATTCAACCGCAAGTCAAGATGAGTTGACAGCGGTTTATAATCAATTTTACGCTGCGTTAACACCTGAACAAAAAGCTGAAATTGAAGGTGTATTTGCTACCTTTACTTTTGCTGCGCAAACTGTCTCTGATTCAGGAGATCCTATTAGTTATGTTGATATGTTAGCTGCAACCCAAACGCCTATTCATCTAATAGAAATTGTCGGTAATGGTGTTGATAACTTACCTGATCAAACGGTGACTAATAGAACACCTTATTCACCTTTAGGTGGTACGGAGCCAACAATTGCTTTATTAGGCTTACCAGCTATTTCGGCAACAACAGTTGATGCGGATAATAGCGTTTCTGGTGCCGTTAGGTTTTTATATGGCCATCATACTTCCATTTTTAACCCAACTCATTACGAAGGAGTAACTGCTAGCCCTGAATTTGCAGGACGAGCTACTGTAGAGATGCAAACGCAAGTGTCTAGTTTCTTTGCTACTGATGGTAAGGTTATTCCTATTCTTGATACTGAGTTAATTGCTCAATAAATATATCTAGCTAAATTGATAGATGAATTTAAAACCCTCAATTTTGAGGGTTTTTTTATGTCTTTTTATCCCCATATATTATTTATTAATATTGAATTAACTGATTTTTCTGGAGAGTAAGTTTGGAATTTTTGTATGAATATGGTTTGTTTTTAGCCAAAGTTGTTACTTTTGTGCTGGCTTTTGTTGTTATTGTTGCTGTAGTTGCCTCTTCTGCAATGAAGCAAAGTAATAAAAAAGGAGAGTTGGAATTAACGGACTTATCTGAACAATTTAGTGAAGTAGAAGAAGACATTATTCATCACTTATTAACTAAAGATGAATTAAAAGCAAAAGAGAAAAAAGATAAAAAGCTTGCTAAAGAAAAAGTAAAAGCAGAAAAAAAATCAGCCGAGCAAGGTGAAGGTGAAAACAAGGCTCGATTATTTGTTGTTGATTTTAAAGGCAGTATTGATGCACGAGAAGTTAGCTCCTTACGTGAGGAAATATCAGCGATCCTAACGGTTGCAACCAAAGAAGATGAAGTATTTGTTCGCCTAGAAAGTGGCGGCGGTATGGTACATGGCTATGGCTTAGCTTCATCCCAGTTAGATAGGATCAGACAACATAATATTCCTTTAACCGCTTCGGTTGATAAAGTTGCCGCAAGTGGCGGTTATATGATGGCATGTGTGGCGAATAAAATAATTTCAGCTCCTTTTGCTATTTTAGGTTCAATTGGTGTTATTGCTCAAGTACCTAACTTTAACAAGTTATTGAAGAAAAATGACATTGAATTTGAGCAATTTACTGCGGGTGAATTTAAACGCACAGTTACAATGTTTGGTGAAAACACCCAAAAAGGTAAAGATAAGTTTACTGAAGAATTAGAAGAAACCCATGTTTTATTTAAAGATTTTGTTAGCGAACATCGTCCAAGTTTAGATATTAGCAAAGTAGCTACCGGTGAACATTGGTTTGGCAGTAAAGCGAAAGAACTTGGTTTAGTTGATGATATTCAAACCAGTGATGATTATTTACAATCTCGAGCGAAATCTCACAAAATTGTGCAAGTGAAATATGCAACGAAGAAAGGCTTAGCAGAGAAATTCTCTAAAGCAGCTTCATTATCTTTTGAGTCAATCGTGAATAAGGTTTGGCAAAATAATCGTATCTTTCCAAGTTAATTTATCTATTTAAAGTATCAGTGTAATGAATGAGTCTTTTTGGCATCAGTGTTGGGAACGAAATAGCTTAGGATTTCACCAAGAAACGGTTCATCCGTTTCTTGAGCAATATTTATTGCCATTGCTAAATAAAAATGAGACGGCAGCTCAGCAGCATGTTTTTGTACCTTTATGTGGTAAATCACTCGATATGGTTTGGCTTGCCGAATACATGAAAGTGACAGGGGCAGAGTTGAGTGAAATTGCTTGTCGAGATTTCTTCAGTGAAAAAGATTTAGATTATCGTCAAAAAAATCAGCTCTCATTTAATATATTCTCTTATGAAAATGTTGAGTTATGGCAAGGTGATTTTTTTCAATTAACTCAGCAGGACATCACTGAGATTGATTGGGTATATGATCGAGCAGCACTTATCGCTTTACCTGAAAGCATGCAGCAGCAATATGCTCACCACCTTATCCGTTTTTTATCTGATGAAACGACTTTATTTCTAGTGACATTAGAATTTCCATCTGAAGAAATGTCAGGTCCACCGTTTGCTATTTTTGAAAATGATGTAGCACGCTTGTTTTCTGGCTGTAATATTGAATGTATCGCCGAACGAAATCTTGAAGATAAAGTATTTGCTCAACGGAAATTTAACGTGAGTTACTTAAAAGAAAGGCTTTACCTGATAAAAAGGTAAAGCCTTGTATTTATTTTCAAACTTTTAGCTATGAACTTAAGTTTTTAATTATTATGTTTTAAATCAGTGAAATCAATTTCTTCAATATTTTGTCCGGCATTTTCGTCAGCAAAAATATCTTGATCAAACTGTCCTTCAGACTTACCCACTACTAGCGTTACCATAGTATCACCAGTAACATTTACTGCTGTTCTGGTCATATCTAATAATCGGTCAACACCAATAATTAATCCAATTCCTTCAACAGGTAGGCCAACTTGGTCTAATACCATGGCTAGCATTATCAAACCAACTCCCGGAACACCTGCCGTACCAATGGATGCTAAAGTTGCGGTTAAAATAACCATTAAGTAATCAGTTAAACTTAAATCAACATTAAACACTTGAGCGATAAATACGGTAGCAACACCTTGCATAATAGCTGTGCCATCCATATTGATGGTTGCGCCTAATGGTACGGTAAATGAAGCAATTGAATTATGTACACCCATCTTTTTCGTTGCTGTTTCCATCGTCACCGGAATAGTGGCATTTGAACTTGCGGTTGAAAAGGCGAATAGAATAGCATCACGCATTTTTTTGATAAAAGTGAATGGGTTTAAGCCCGTGAAAATCTTTAAGATAATTGAGTAAGTGACTGTACCGTGGATAACTAACGCGCCAAATACTACTAAAAAGTAAACAATCAAATTACCAAAAGTTGACAATGAAATTTCAGTGAATAGTCCTGCTAACAAACAAAAAACACCGTAGGGAGCTAAGTTCATTAAAATGGTCACTAAGCGCATGATCACAACATTGAAGTCTTCAAATAACTTAGCGATACGCTCACCAGCTTGACCTGCTAGTGCAATGGAAATACCAAACAATAAAGCAAAAATAATCACTTGCAGCATATTTCCTTGAGCAAAAGCGGCAAAAGGATTGCTTGGAAACATTTGAATGAATACTTGTGCTAGGGATGGAGCTTCACGACCTGAAAAGCTAGTGTTAGTTACCATATTTACCCCTTCTCCAGGGCTAAATACCATTGCTAGAGTCATGGCAAAGCTTATCGCTATTGCGGTTGTCACTAAATATAAACCAATGGCTTTGCCACCAATACGCCCTAATTTAGACGTATCCTTCAGTGAGCACGTACCACAGATAAGTGATACAAAAACCAAAGGTACCACCAACATTTTCAAACTGGCAATAAATACCTGACCAACCACTTCAAAAATACCATCAACAAAAAAGCCACGAATAGATAAATCGAATAAACCTAATGGAATGATGAAATCAGAGTTGTTTGGCATTAGTGCTTGTAACAAGCTACCAAGAATAATACCGGCGACCATGCCGATAACGATGCGTGTAGTTAAACTAGTGTTTTTTTTAGTTGTCATATTTTAATTGTCATATTATTAGTTGTTATATTTTAGTTATATCATCGGATTTATATTGCGATTTATAGATTAGCAGTAATTTAATTGATTAAAAACCTAAGAATTAAGGCTTTTTTTCATTTCTTAGTGACCTTTTTATTTTTTTTCGGTTAGTATTAAGTGGTTACTACTAAAAATATGATCAGGGAGATGCTTCATGGCGCTACTTCGACGCTTAAGTTTTATTATGTTATTCACCACTTTACTTGGCTGTGGGGGCGGAGATGGAGGTTTAGATGGTGGAGGTACAGATCCAGATCCTATTGTTCCTGATCCTATAGTTATTTCCTTATCCATTTCAAATGAACTTGTTACCGAACAAAGTCCTGCAACTATCACGGCAACTGTGATGCAAGGCACAACTGCTGTAAAAAGTGAAGTTGTTACTTTCACTTCGACATTGAGTAGTTTTACTCCAGAAGCTGGTACTGCGTTAACAGATAGTAACGGTATTGCTTCTATAGTCTTAAATTCTGGTGATATCGCTGGAGCAGGTACAGTAACTGCGACCTTAGCTTCTGGTGAAATAGCAACGATTGGCTTCACTTCTGATGGCTCAGCAGTGATTGACGGGCCTATTATTATTTCTTTATCCATTTCAGATGAACTTGTTACTGATCAAAGTCCAGCAACAATAACTGCGACAGTGATGCAGGGGACAACTGCTATAGCAAGTAAAGTCGTTACTTTTGTTTCAACGCTAGGAAACTTTACTCCTGAGGCTGGTACTGCACTAACTGATAGTGATGGTATTGCTACTATTGTATTAAATTCAGGCGATGTTGCTGGGGCAGGAACTGTAACTGCGACCTTAGCATCTGGTGAAACAGCAAGTATTGATTTTACCACTCAAGGCACATCTGTAACTGTGGTCAGAATAGGTAGTGGCGAACCATTTGTAGAAGGTATTGCTGCAGTGAGTTTAGAACAAATTTCCGCTGGAGGTACTACTGTAGTTTCAGTATCGTTAGTAACAGAAAGTGGCGACTTTTTTAATGAGTCTGTAGATGTGAATTTTTCATCGGTATGTGCTGAAGAAGCTGTTCCTTCTGCAACTATTGATAGTTTAATCACTACCTCTAACGGTCAAGCAAGTGCCACCTATTTAGCTAAAGGCTGTGTAGGTGATGATCCTATTACTGTTAATTCCGTTGTGAACGGCGTAAATCTTTCAGCAACAGGTGTAGTAAATGTTTTACCTGCTGATGTGGGTAGTATTGAATTCGTTGAAGCAACCCCCGAACATATTGCTATTCAAGGTACTGGAAGTACTGAACGACCTGAGAGTGCAACTATTATCTTTAGAGTTTTAGATACTAATGGCAACCCAGTCAATAATCAGAATGTGAACTTTTCATTAAGTAGTACTGGTGGCGATATTGTTTTAAACCCAATCCAGGCAACAACTAATAATGAAGGGTTGGTACAAACGGTAGTTAATTCTGGAGCAGTTGCTCGAACTATTCGGGTGATTGCTGAAGTAGATGGTAGTGATCCTGTTGTACAAACTCAATCAAGTGAATTAAAAATATCTACTGGCATTCCTGATCAAGATAGTATGTCGGTTTCTGCTTCAGTTTTAAACCCAGAAGGTTGGGATATTGATGGTACTGAAGTTGAGATTACTGCTAGATTAGCTGACGCTTTTAATAATCCACCACCACCCACTACGGTATATTTCACCACTGAAGGTGGTTCTATTGAAACAATTGGGGCAAGTTGTATTACAGATGTTACGGGCGCTTGCTCAGTGACTTGGCGTAGTCAAAATCCTAAACCAGAAGGGCATGTGTTAAGTCATTACACTGGTGATGAATATAATTGGGCTAGTATAAGCCCTGATGTTATACATGCTCCTGAAATTAACAATACATTAGGTCAAAAGCTCGGTGGTCGTGCAACTATTCTTGCAACCACTATTGGCGAAGAGTCTTTCCCAGATTTAAACGGTAACGGTCGTTTTGATGTTTGTGAAGTTCCTGCCTTTACTGGCGGCGTGGGTAAACCTTGTAATGCTGATGGTAGCTTTGATGAATCCGGCGCTGATGTTACCTATTCTGGCAATGACGTAGGAGGTAACCCTTATGATTTACCAGAGGCCTTTGTTGATAATAATGAGGATGGTGTTTTTAACCCTAGTGATGCAGGTGGAGAAGCTGGAGGAGAATTAGAAGAGCCGGTTGATTTTAATCAAAATGGTATCTACGATCCTAAAGATGGTCAATATAATGGTGTACTTTGTGCTATTCCAAGTCATAGTGGTTGTGCCGAAGAAACCTCTATTGATGTCCGTGACAGTATTGTTTTAGTAATGTCAGGTAGTAACCCTCAATTTGTGACAACACAGCCTGCGGGAGGAGCTGATTTGATCATCTTTGGTGAAAGTACCGCGAATGCTTCGGTAATAATTTCTGATCTTCATAATCAACAAATGCCAGCAGGAAGTGAAGTCGAGTTTTCAGTGGCTGGCTTTGGTAGTGTGGTGAGCGAAACTACTTATATTTGGCCTAACTCCAATAAAAATGGTGGTAGTGGTTATAGTGTAACTGTTAAAGGTGAAAAAGAGGACCTACCTAAAAGTGGTACTTTATGGGTGAAAGTCACTACACCAAGTGGTGTGGCTACGTCTTACCCTGTAGCTAATATTCTTATTCAATAGCTATTGAAATAATGATACTAAAATAAAAAAAACGCTCAACTGAGCGTTTTTTTTATGGCGTAAGTATTATTGGAGCTTAATTTTTATCCATTTGCTCTAATAAATATGCTGAAATTTCACCACCCACTTTAAGTGTCGTTTCTGCACTACTTGCACCTCGACCTGAACTGTCGGTAAAAGGAGCTATTTCCATCATATCGGCACCTGTTATTGGGTATTTATCTCCCAATGCTTTCAGAATGTCCATCGCCTCGGTTGGTGTTAAACCATCTGGCTCTGGTGTTCCTGTTGCTGAGGCAAACTCTTCATCGATGGCATCTATATCAAAGCTGACATATAACTCATCAATTTTTTCATTTTTTAGTTGAGCTAAAATATTGGCAATAATAGGCTCTACGCCATGTTCTCTAATTTCTTGTGCCCAATGTTGTTTTACGCCAAAAGTGTCTTCCCAGTGCTCTTTTGGCTTACCGCTTGAGCGAATACCTACTTGGATCAAATGATTCTTTTCATGTAAGTCATCTAAAATATGTGTACACCATGAGCCAAAACATAAATCGATGCCTAAACGCTCAACTAATAAGTCAGTGTGCGCATCAAAATGAATGATAGCCGCACGTTTACCTTGTTTTTTTTTCGCTTGTAAATATGCTTTGGTTAATGGGTAGCTGATCGAATGATCGCCACCAATACCGAAAACTCCTTTGCTTGGATAAACCGCATAAAAGTCATGTAAAATATCTTCAGTGATGGTTAACGGACTGACAGCTAGCTCGCTGTCAGCATTTTGATAAAGTGCTTTACGGCAATTAGCAATTGTTGGTTCGTTTAAGTATTTATCATGCAGTAGGTGAGGAATAACACGTACATCGCCTAAATCAAATGCGTTTAAGTGAGGGGATTGAGCTAATAAAGTTGAACGAACAAATAATGGTCCCCAATTTGCGCCACGTAATATGCCACCACCACAATCTGAGGCAATGCCCAAAATAACAGCATTTGAGCTATTTTCTAATTTATTTAAACTCTTTTGCCATACTTGCTCAATATTATCAGTTTGACCATAAAGCGCTTGGTGTAGTCGTTCTTTGCGCTCCTTGGCAGTGTTTACCGTAAATACACCATTACCTGGAGGGCATAAACTTTGTTTGACTTTTTCTATAAAGGAAACTGCGTTAGTCATTATTCTTTACCTTATTATCGATATTATGCGCGCTATTATAGGTGAAAAAACTCAGCAGTTTAAAAAATTTCTCTATAGAAGCTTAATTTTTTTTTTAAAGTCGACTATGATTACGCCGAAAAATGTACATAAGGTAAGTTAAAAAGTGTTGTTAGAAAAATAATTACTTGTCAGCATGCTTAATTACGGATATATCTAATAGTAATTCGAGAAATTAATTAAAATTTAACATTGTGAACGGTAATCAGGTTGATAAGTGCTCGCTTGTAAACCTTTTGAAGATTAATTATTCATTATGAAAGCCAATACATTGAATTGGTCTATTTAGGATTTAAAAAGTATATGTCAAAATCTCTGGTAATTGTCGAGTCGCCAGCTAAAGCGAAGACAATTAACAAATATCTAGGTAAAAATTTCATCGTTAAATCTAGTGTCGGTCATGTTCGTGATTTGCCGCACAGTAGTACCGGTAAAAAAGTAGCCGCTAAGTCACCAGCTGAAGTGCGTAAAATGGCACCAGCAGCTAAGGCAAAATATAAGCAGAAACGCGATAAACAAGCATTAGTTAATCGAATGGGTATTGACCCTGAAAAAGATTGGCAAGCCAATTATCAAATTCTACCGGGTAAAGAAAAAGTTGTTGCCGAATTAATTAAACTTGCTGAAAATGCTGATACTGTCTATCTCGCAACCGATTTGGATCGCGAGGGAGAGGCGATAGCATGGCATTTAAAAGAAATTATTGGTGGTGACGACGATAAGTTTAAACGCGTTGTTTTTAATGAAATAACTGAAAATGCTATTCAGCAGGCGTTCTCAACGCCTAGCGAATTAAGCATGCCCGGGGTTAATGCTCAACAAGCACGTCGATTTTTAGATCGTGTTGTGGGCTTTATGGTTAGCCCATTATTGTGGAAAAAAGTTGCACGTGGTTTATCTGCTGGTCGAGTTCAATCGGTAGCGGTTAAGTTAGTGGTAGAGCGAGAACGCGAAATAAAGGCGTTTGATCCAAAAGAGTTTTGGGAAATTAGTGCTGATACCACTACAAATGCTGAAGAAGCTCAAGAATTGACCTTAGCAGTAACTCATCAAAATGGTAAAGCGTTTAAGCCAACTAACGAAACTGATGCTATGCAAGCTGTTTCACTGCTAGAGCCAGCGACCTACACTGTAGCTAAACGTGACGATAAGCCTTCTAAAAGTACGCCTTCAGCCCCGTTTATTACTTCAACGCTACAACAAGCTGCAAGTACTAAATTAGGTTTTGGTGTTAAACGTACTATGGGCTTAGCGCAGCGTTTGTACGAAGCAGGTCACATTACTTATATGCGTACCGATTCAACTAATTTAAGTAAAGATGCCGTTGAAATGTGTCGTGGCTATATTAGTGACAGTTTTGGTGATAATTACTTACCAGAAAAAGCAAAAACATACGGTAGTAAAGCGAATGCTCAAGAAGCGCATGAGGCAATTCGGCCATCAAATGTTAAGTTAGAGTCAGCATTGATAGAAGGTGTTGATGCTGATGCTAAAAAGCTTTATGACTTAATTTGGCGTCAATTTGTTTCTTGTCAAATGACAGCTGCACGTTACACCGTTAGTACATTAACAATCGGTGCCGCAGGTTTTGATTTAAAAGCTAAAGGCAGAGTGATGCAGTTTGATGGTTGGACTAAAGTTCATCCTCAACTATCGAAAGGTGACGATACCCATTTACCAGATTTAGCTGTGGGTGAAGTACTCAACTTAGATAAATTAGACCCAACTCAGCATTTCACTAAACCAGTTGCTCGTTTTGGTGAAGCATCACTAGTTAAAGAATTAGAAAAGCGTTCTATTGGTCGCCCATCAACCTATGCTTCAATTATTTCTACCATTCAAGATCGTGGTTATGTGCGTTTAGATAAAAAACGTTTCTATGCTGAAAAGATGGGAGAAATTGTTACCGATAGCCTTTCAGAAAGTTTTAAAAACTTAATGAGCTATAACTTTACTGCTGAAATGGAAAAAGAGCTTGATGGCATAGCTGAAGGCAATATTGTTTGGAAAGATGTATTAGATGAGTTTTATAAAAACTTTACTGCGCAATTAAGCTTAGCCGATATGCCTTCTGAAGAAGGCGGTATGCGGAATAATCAACCGGTATTAACCGATATTGATTGTCCAACGTGTACTCGTAAAATGGGTATTAGAACAGCATCAACGGGTGTTTTCTTAGGTTGTTCTGGCTATGCTTTACCACCAAAAGAACGTTGTACAACAACGATGAATCTTACGCCTGGTGAAGAAGCAGTGAGTGTATTACTTGAAGATCAAGAAACTGAAGCATTACGTGCTATGCACCGTTGTAGTAAATGTTCTACAGCAATGGATAGCTACTTGATTGATGAAACTCGGAAATTACATGTTTGTGGTAATAATCCGGTTTGTGATGGTATTGAAGTGGAAAAGGGCACGTTTAAAATTAAAGGGTATGATGGCCCTGTTTTAGAATGTGATCGTTGTCAGGCTGATATGGAACTTAAAAACGGTCGCTTTGGCAAGTACTTTGATTGTACCAATAGTGAGTGTAAAAATACCCGTAAGCTGCTTGCTAGCGGTGAAGCTGCGCCGCCTAAAGAAGACCCGGTGCAATTGCCAGAGCTTGAATGTGAAAAATCTGATGCACACTTCGTTTTACGAGATGGTGCTGCAGGTATTTTCCTTGCGGCAAATACTTTCCCCCGCTCTAGAGAAACCAGAGCACCGAAAGTAGCTGAATTAAAGCGTTTTCGGGACCGTATTTCGGCTAAGTTTTACTATTTAGCCGATGCGCCAGAACAAGATCCAGAAGGCAACTTAGCTGTTATTCGTTATAGCCGTAAAAATAAGTCGCAATACGTGATGACGGAAGTTGAAGGTAAAGCAACTGGCTGGACAGCCATTTATACTGATGGTAAATGGAATGAAACCTTAGCGAAGAAAAAAGTAGCAAAGAAAAAAGCCGTTAAAGCTAAAGCAAAGCCGAAAGCCAAAGCAAAGTAAACTTTATAGCATGTTAGATTAATAAACCGAGTTATCGCTCGGTTTTTTATTATCTGAAATAAAGTCGTTTAAATGGAGAGAAATGTGTCATATCAAGAATATACCGTGAGTACTTCTACGCTTAATGTAAAAGATTTTGTCAAACTAAGACAAAAGATTGGTTGGGGGGAAATTGATTTTGAACTTGCAGAGGAAAGTATAAAAAATTCTCTTTTTTGTATTTCGATTTTACATCAATCTACAATGGTTGCTATGGGGCGTGTGGTTGGCGATGGCCATATGTATTTTTATATTCAAGATGTAATTGTTGATCCACAATTCCAAAATACTGGTTTAGGAAACGTGGTTATGGAACATATTGAGAGCTATTTATTAAAAGCGGCTAAAAAAGGATCTACTATTGGGCTACTCGCAGCAAAAGGAAAAGAGGGGTTTTATAAGCGTTTCGGTTATATCGAAAGAATTGGAGATCCGTTGGGCTGTGGAATGTGTAAATTCCTATAGTTATCCTTTGATTTAGATATAAGTCTAATGTGAAATGAGACTGTAAAATTTATTCCAACCACTCTAGCTCATCGATGACTTTTCTAGCATTGGCAACTGTGCAATCGGTTTTAGCCATAAGTTCATTCACAGTAATGCCAGGGTTCTTTTGTGCAATATTGAGAATAGCGCTATAAGTAAGTTGCTGATTTTTTATTCTAAGCAACTTAGCTAGCCATAACCAACTGTCTTCATTCGATTGTTCAATATAGATAATCACTTCGTTAATTTGTTCTGGTGAAGCTTTTATTTGCCAATTACGGGAGCGACCAATACGGTACAATTCACACCCTAATGTTCTTATTTGAGCCTTTAATGCATAAGCTTTTATTATTCTTCTAAGGAAAGAAGGTAGAGTGATTGCAGCAGGTTTAGACATCAGGTGTTTTCTTGCGGGGAAAAGAGTTTTTGTTTGATAAAACAAAGCCAGCATATTGCTGGCTTTGAAATTGTTTGGGTACGACTCTTACCATTTTTTCTTAGGTTGAAATAATAAATCCAATTCATTTTCTTCGGATTTTGCTTTCTTCTCAGCATCTTGGGCATTGGTGTTTTTCAAAGCACTGGTTATTTCTTCTAACTGGCTTTCAACTTCTTCACGCCTAGAAGTAGCATATTCTGTTTGAGTAGGGTGACTTGCTAATGTTTGTAAGGCCTTTTCAAGGTATTGTCGTGCTGAGCCTAACATTTCTTTTTGATAAGCTTGCATACCACGTTTAAACAAACTTTCTACACCTATTTTTAGCTGCATTGCATCAAGGCGTTGATCTTCATGCATAAAGGTTTGTGCATCCAATGAACCTTTCGCTTGCTCTGACTTTAAAGTTGCTCTAAGTTTTTTAATCGTTTGTAATACAAGAACAAGTTGTTGCTCGTTATCAGGTAAGACAAATTTTTCTTCAGGCATGCCATTTGATGATAAATCCTCAGAAGCACTCAGACGGGCTTCCATTTCATCAACCCGTTTTCTTATTGCTTTTGACTCGGGCAGTATTTGACTCATGTTTTTAGCTGCCGATAAACTTCTCCGGTTGAGTATTTCTACAATATTAGGGTTTGGCGGCAAATGTGCTAAGTTAATGATCAACTCTTCATTTTCATCAATAACGGCTTTTTGCTTTGCGGCTTTTTGTCGCCTTTCTTTTTCTTGCTTTTCTTTATGTTGCTGTATTGCGTTGACGATTACTACCACGACAATCAAAGCAATAACTAAGCCTATAATAATACCCATAATTCATACTCAATTTATCAATAGAAACAACTTATTCTCAGTCTACAAAAAATGTCCGGCTAAGCATAGGGTTATGATGATGTTTTCATTTTTATTTTTATTTTTGATCTCAGAAAGTTAGAGCTATGCGTCTTTATGCAACTTTTGTCCTGAAAATAACTTTATTTGATGTAATATTCCTACATTAACTCTATTTACATTAAATTTATGAAATAATTTTACATTTAGTGCAATTAGTTATGGAATAAATTTTTATTTAAGTATATATTTTTGGAATAAGCCAATCTGAATCATCACTATGAAGCTGCAACAACTCCGTTATATTGTCGAAGTACAGAATAATAATTTGAATGTATCTGCAACCGCAGAAAGTTTGTTTACCTCACAACCGGGCATCAGTAAACAAGTAAGAATGCTTGAAGATGAATTAGGTATTCAGATTTTTGGCCGAAGCGGTAAACATCTCACACATGTGACTTCACCAGGACAAGAAGTCATTAACATAGCTACTGAAATATTGTCTAAGGTTGAAGCGATAAAAGCGGTTGCTCGTGAGCATACTCAGCCAGATGAAGGTAAATTACGAATTGCTACAACTCACACTCAAGCGAGATATGCTTTACCTGAAGTTATTCAAGGGTTTATGAAGAAATATGCAAAGGTTTCTTTGCATATGTATCAAGGAACACCAGCACAAATTAGTGAAGCAGCTACTAAAGGCGAAGCAGATTTTGCAATTGCGACTGAATCGTTTCATTTATATAATGATTTGATCATGCTGCCATGCTACCACTGGAACCGCAGTATCATTGTTCGTGCTGATCATCCGTTAGCCAATAAAACTAACCTTACTATTGAAGATATTGCTAAGTATTCATTAGTAACTTATGTTTTTGGTTTTACTGGTCGTTCTGAGTTAGATAATGCCTTTAGTCAAGCAGGTGTTGAACCTAAAATTGCTTTTACTGCGACAGACGCTGATGTGATCAAAACCTATGTTAGGTTAGGTGTTGGTATTGGTGTTATTGCGACGATGGCGATGGATGAAAAAATTGACAATGATTTAGTGACTATTGATGCAAGTCACTTATTTAAAGCAAGTACCACTAAAATTGGCTTTAGACGAGGCACCTTTTTACGTGGATATATGTTTGACTTTATTGAACGTTTTGCACCGCACTTAAATCGTGACTTAGTGACCAGAGCTGTATTATTGAAAAATAACCATGAGATTGAAGAATTATTTTCAAATATTAAACTGCCGGTTAAGTAAACGATTATTTCGGAATATTTTAAATGAAAAAGCCAAGGTAATTTAATTATCTTGGCTTTTTTATATCTCTAAATCAGTAAAATCAACATTCGATGATATTTACGGCTAATCCACCTCTGGAAGTTTCTTTATATTTAGTTTTCATATCATTACCCGTTTCCCACATGGTTTTGATCACTTTATCTAAAGATACTTTTTGTGTTCCCGTGCCTCTAAGTGCTAAACGGGAAGCATTGATAGCTTTAACTGAGCCCATCGCATTGCGTTCAATACAAGGTACTTGTACTAATCCCCCCACAGGATCACAGGTTAAGCCTAAGTTATGTTCCATGCCTATTTCTGCGGCATTCTCTACTTGCATTGGTGATCCACCCATAATTTCAGTTAAAGCAGCAGCAGCCATAGAGCAAGCAACGCCAACTTCGGCCTGACATCCTCCTTCAGCACCTGAAATCGTGGCATTGGTTTTATATAAAATACCAATGGCGGCAGCGGTTAATAAATAACGAATGCAGGTTTCATCGTCTACGGGATTGATAAACTTATCGTAATAGCACAATACAGCAGGAATAATACCAGCAGCACCATTTGTTGGTGCTGTTACGACACGAGATCCCGCTGCATTTTCTTCATTAACGGCTAAAGCAAATAAATTAACCCAATCCATCGCGGCAAGAGGATCGGTGTTTTTTTCAACCGTGAGCGTACGGTGTAATGCTGGAGCACGGCGATTCACTTTAAGTCCGCCGGGTAAAATTCCTTCGGTACGAATACCTCTATCTACACTTTCACGCATCGCTCGCCAAATTTTGACTAACTCTGCTCTGACAAAGATTTCATTGTTTAAGCACTTTTCGTTATCCAACATGATAGTACTGATGCTTAAGCCTTTTTCTGTTGCTAGCTTAAGTAATTCATCGGCTGTTTTAAAAATATGTGGACGAACAATATTGCTATGAAAAGATAATGCTTTGTCTTTTTCTTTTTCAAAGTCACAGTCTTGTACAATAAAGCCGCCACCAATAGAATAATAGGTTTCTTGCCAGATAACTTTACTGTCACCTTCATTATCACTAAAAGCTAAAAGTGTCATAGCATTAGCATGAGCGGGTAGTGTTTTACGGCGATGATAGATAATGGCATCTTTTTTAGGAAAGTTGACCAGCTTTTTTTCAAGTAAGTTAACTTGTTCACTCGCAACAACTTGCGCCAAAATACTATCAATTGATTCAACGGGAATCGTTTCAGGAGCTTTACCAAAAAGCCCTAAAATTACCGCTTTACCGGTACCATGGCCAATACCCGTTTGACCAAGAGAGCCAAAAAGTTCACAGTTAACTCTGTCAACTTGTGTTAATAAGTTTTGTTGCTCTAAATGTTCAACAAATAATTTTGCCGCTTTCATTGGTCCAACGGTATGAGAGCTTGAAGGCCCTATGCCGATAGAAAACATATCAAATACACTAATCATCAATAAAACCTGAATTAATAATCGCAAAGCTTAGCGATTGTGAAATTATCTTCGGTAATTGTAGCTGAAAGTTATCAGCGACTAAAACACTTTCTGTCATATTATAGAATATAAAGTGCCAGTGATAACTTATTTAGTTATTAGTTATGCAAATGAGCAACTAAGTCTTTGATAATAGCTGCGGTTGCGCCCCAAATGTTATGGTGCTTGTATGGCATAAAGTGAACGGCTTGGTTGCCAGTGTTATGTTGAACATTTATCGAAATATGTTTTTTTATGTTGAGAAAATGACTTAATGGCACATGAAAAACTTCATCAACTTCATTTTTATCTAATTGATAATGTTGAAGCTGATCAATAAAAGCAATAATCGGAGTTATTTTAAAGCCAGTTATTGTTTGATAGGGATGTAACTGACCAATAACTTTAATGTTTTCATGAGTTAAACCAATCTCTTCTTGAGCTTCTCGTAGTGCGGTCGCAACGATATTACTGTCTGTTTTTTCTACTTTTCCACCAGGGAAGCTTACTTGACCAGGATGATGTTTTAAATGGCTGGCTCTTTTAGTCAGTAACACCGCTAATTCACCATTGATTTCACATAGGGCTAATAACACCGCTGATTCTATCAATTGATTGGGCTGAGTTAATAATTTATCCTGCTGAGCAGATTTTGATAAATGACTGAGTTGAAAACTTTTAAGAAATTCATTTTTCGTCATTTCAACTTACTCTCATCTATAGCTGTTCAAGTATCGGTAATATTTTATTTACTTTATCAAAACTTTCTTGATATTCAGCATCAACCTCAGAGTCTGCAACAATACCACCTCCGGCCCAACAATAAATATCACCGCCAGTATTTGATGTTTTTTCACACACTAAGGTCCGAATAGTAATACTGGTATCCATGTTGCCGCAAGCAGATATATAGCCGATAGAGCCGCAATAAATACTACGCCGATGTGGTTCTAATTGCTCAATTATTTTCATAGCACTAATTTTTGGAGCACCAGTAATCGAGCCGCCAGGAAAAGCGCCACGGATTAAATCAGTCGCTTTAAAATTATCAGCTAATTCACCTACGACAGTACTTACAAGGTGATGAACTGCTGGGAAGCTTTCAATATCAAATAAACTTGGGACTTTAACACTACCAGGTAAACAAACCTTGCTGATATCGTTACGCAGTAAATCAACAATCATTAAGTTTTCAGCTCTATCTTTTTCAGAAGTTTTTAAGGCAATAGTATTTTTCTGGTCAATGATGGGATCATCGCTTCTTGCTTTTGTGCCTTTAATTGGCTTGCTCTGCACATGTTTATTATGCAGTTGCAAAAATCTTTCAGGAGAAATACTTAATATAGTGTGTTGCTCAAATTGCAAAAAGGCTGAAAATGGCGCATTGTTTTCTCGGCGTAGGGCTTTATAAGCACTATATTCATCACCTTGATATTGACTGCTAAAACGCTGGGTTAGATTTATTTGATAGCAATCCCCAGAAAGTAAGTGAGCTTGTACGGTATTAAACTTTTCTTGGTATTGGGTCTTGCTAATATTGGCCTGCCAAGGAACTGTAAGATTAAATTTTTGCTTTGTTTGGTTAGAATGCTTATCTGCTAGTTCAGTTTTAAGTGCTTGTTCAAGATCATGGCGTTGTGATTCCTCGCATACAAGAAAATATTGTTGGCTTTTATTATCAAAAACTATAGCTTTAGTATATAAACCAATTGCCATTTCTGGTAGTTCAATATCTTTTATGGCAAGAGCAGGTAAACACTCAAATCGTCGGCCTAAATCATAAGAGAAATAACCAAGCGCTCCACCAATAAACGGTACACTATTTTTGGGTATTTTAT
>Ga0209395_1002656_pt1 | contig 22998 bp, 18 predicted proteins | sample GOMGulsemesocosm_3_FD_184635 | JGI IMG/M metagenome (GOLD analysis project Ga0209395, IMG submission 184635) | Methane-oxidizing microbial communities from mesocosms in the Gulf of Mexico - GOM9D Gulf of Mexico (SPAdes) (version 2) | ecosystem: Environmental > Aquatic > Marine > Cold seeps... | reverse complement strand
CAACCCGCGTGCGGTAATGGCCAGACCGGTGTCGAGTTTTAACTGGCCTGCCAATAGGATGTCGGAGGAAGTGCCGCTGAGGCCGGACGATTTGGTGAACTGACTGTCGGCAGTTTCGCGGAACACCTGACCAACTGTGGCATTGGCCTGCCAGCCGCCAGCCGCATAGCGGGCCCAATTGAAGCCATAGACCAGGGAAATTCCATCTTCACGGGCATCGGTTGCCGGGAACCGCGACAGCTCCAGAAGATTGCCCTGATCAAATTCGACAAAGTTGCTTTCGTCGTTAGGAACGTCATCGCCGATAACGTCACTCCAGCCCAGTTGCACAATAGGTTCAAGAAAGTGTGATGCGCCGGAGGCCGTGCGACGAGTCATCGGCAGTCGCAGAGTGACCGCACCCCGCGGCGTGAGCCGTGAAGCGCTTGATGCATAAGCACTGTCATCGTGGATATCAAAGGCGTCGGCCGACAGGCCCAACTGAGTTTGTGCGATCACGCCGTTGAGCAGATGCCAACTGCGCTGCCAGTCGGAATCAACAGTTACACGGGCAACGTCCCGGCCAATGACGTCGACATTCGAGGTGCGGCTGTGGCCGTGGGCATGCAGGGTCATTTGCAACTCACCACCCAGCTGGTCCGGATGATACCGTTTCTGGTAGAAGATGTCTGCAACCGAAGACGGAATCTCAGTTTGTTCATCTGTGTCCCGCAACGTCTTGTAATAAAATGCTCCGGCTCGGAACAGGCTGTCGCGCCTTACCTGCGTCAGCGTCAATTGCGACCGGAGCCGGTCAAGGTCAGGTAGGCCATAGTCGGCAAGGTAGGCGTCATCCGAGGTTGTTTTGATCTCGAATTCCAATTTGAATCCCCGGCGCAGGTCAAATGCGCCGTCGCCAAACAGATAACCGCGGGTGTCGCCCGGCTGTAGGTCATCGCGGGTGACGGCGCCCTCAAATTCGATATTGCCGTTGCGAAAAGCCTGCCGGTAGCGTGCATCCAAAGTGCGCGTTTTGGATGACAGATAAGGCGCCAGTGTCAGATCCCGGTTTTCACCCAGGGTAAAGAAATAGGGAACCTTGAGCCCGGTTCCGAGGTTCGATGTGGTGCGCACAGATGGCACCAGAAATCCGGTGGCCCGCTCTAGCGTTGGATCCGGCAGGCGCAGGCCTGGAAAGTAGAACACCGGCACGTCCAGAATACGGAACTGGGCGTTTTCAAAGTAAAGCTGTCTTTCCAGCTGGTCGTGAGTGACCTTCTGGGCCCTGATCTGCCAAAGCGGTGGTTTGCCGTCATCACAGACTTGGCAGGACGTAGCTGCTGTCTTGTAAAGCTGGGTATAGCGGCCACTTACCCGGGTCATTTGCACCGAGGCAAGCTGCAGTTGCTGTTGGAACACCATGCGGGCACCGCTGAGAATGCCGTTGCGCAGGTCTTTGTCCATTTCGGCGGCGTTCGCAAGAATAGTAATCTCGCCGCCCTGATCGATGCGAATGGGGCCTTCGATCACCAGGGTACCGCTGTCGCGATCAAAGGTGATTTTTTGGGCGTGGAGGCGGATTTCGCCCTGAAAGGCCTCGACGTTGCCTTGGGCAATCAAAACACGATTACTGGAGATAAATACCTGATCGGCGACCAACATAGCTGGTTGGATGGCGTCGCCCGTGGCCGGAGCCTGTTGAGCATTGGCATTGGGAGCCAGTGCGATCCAGGGGACAACAGTCAGCAAAAGCAAGGCTCGACGCATTTTAGCCGTCCTCCGCATGCAGCAAGAGACCCAGGGTCAGTAAGATTGAGGCTGCAGGCGGTGCCCAGGCCGCCAAAGCCACCGGGATCTGACCATTCTCGCCGAGGATCTGAGCAAAATTTCGGATGAAGTAAAGCCCAAATCCCAACAATACAGCCGCCAGAACTGCGAGCCCAGTGCCACCAAAACGGGCGTGGCGCATGGTAAACGCGGCTCCGACCAGAACCATGGCCATCAGGAACAGTGGTCTTGCCAGTTCCACCTGCAACCAGACTTCATAAGGTCTGGTCGAGAACCCAGCTTGCCCAAGTGCGCGGATGGTCTCTGGAAGATCGTAGATAGAAATGCCGGAGGAGGTGCCAAGACTGTCGCGGATCCGGTCCTGGGTCAGTGTTGTGGCCAGCCGCAGTTCGTTATGTTCCGCAGAATTGGTCTCGGGGTTGAGCCCGGGTGTCAACGGCCATGCCTTGGCCTTGCGCAGCAACCAGTGATCCCCTTGCAACTTGGCGCTTTCAGCGATGATCTGACGCACGGGCCCTCCGTTGGGGGCATAAGATACGATGGTGACATCCAACAGCGTGATATCTCCAGCTTCGCCACCATAGCCGGTAGCATGGATGACCGATTGACCCTGAGCGCCACCTTGACGCAGCCACAGGCCCTCGCCAGAAAGCGACAGCGCCGCTGGGCCGCCTTTGCGGTAGGTGTCCGACAGTTCCTGGTATCGGTTCGATGTGGCGGCAACAATTGGGTTTAGCGTGCTGACAGTCAGCACACCAATTATTGCGGCCATGGCCAGCGGTGCGGCCAGCGCGCGGATACCCGAGCGGCCTATGGCGCGGGTCACCACCAGCTCGCTGCTGCGCGCCAAGCCGACAAACAGCACGATGGTCGACAAGATCATGATCAGGGGTAAAAACTCGCTGAGTGCGGCCGGTGCGTTGAGCAAGGTCAGATTGACCAACTGTCCGAAACTCAGATCAAGTCCATCAAAGCGGCGGACCTGCTCGTTCAGGTCAATCAACATTACCAGAGTGAGCAATACCATGCAGATGACGCCAAACCACTGTAAGAAACGGCGGGCGTAATAGAGGTCTAGTTTCATTGTGCTGCCTCTGTTGCAGCAACCCTTGGCCGCCTGTTCCAAAATTTGATGGGTTGGGCCGCCAGCTGCAGGAATACTGTGGCGATCAGCAGGCCAACCACTGATGGCAGGTAGATCAGCGGCCATAGGTCGGCATTGCCGAGAACCGGCTCTGCTACCACGCCGCGCAGGCTTTCGACAAATATTAGCAGTACAAATGCCAGCAGTGCCTGACGCCAGACACCAAATCTTGAAAAAGTACCAAGCATCAGTGAGGAGAACCCGATCAAGGCTACGGCAACACAGATCAGCGCCCGGGCAAAGCGCAGGTGCAGCTCTTCGGCCAATTGGCCGCGGCTAAACGGTTCTTGCGATACGATCTGATCTGGCCTTGTCAGCAATTCAAGGCTGGGGATGGCTCGAATATTGCGCGATTTACTCTCAGCTTTGTCCGCCAACGCACTGATGTCGTAGGAAAAGTCCGTAAAGGCTGTGGTTGACAGGGTACGGCCATCAATGTCCAAACGCAGGGCCATGCCGTCTACCATAACAAGGTGGGTGCGGTCTTGATCTCTCACCAAAAAGGCTCGGTTTCCTGTATAAAGCGCAGTTTGTCCCGGGTTGCGACGGTCGGACAGAAATACATCATTCAGCGTGCCATCAAGGTCAATCTGACGGATGTAGAAGGTCACGCCTTTTGCTGGGTGCAGGAAATTCCCCTCGCTCAATAGTTTGGCAGTGACATTGCGAGCCACTTCGGATTCGCGAGCCTTGAGTTGATTGATCGACGCTGGCAGCAGGAAGTGGGTTAAAGCCGACATCATCAGCGCAGTGATAATGCCAAAGGCCAGCGCCGGACGGGCCATTTGCCAGGGGCTGGTGCCAGTGGCGCGCAACACCGTCAACTCACTTTCACTGTTCAAACGGTTGGTAACCCAAACGGCTGAGGCAAAAGCTGCAATCGGCAGAACCATGCGCACCAGATTGGGCAACGCCAAAGCGGTGAACTCCAGAAACACCAAGGCAGATTGTCCATCCCCAATCAGGCGATCGAACAAAACGACGGCCCGGTTGATCCAGAACACCGCCACCAAAATCAGCGCGAAGAAGCCGAAGAACAGTAAATATTGGGACAGCACGTATCTGTCGAATCGTGACACTGCGATCCCCCCAGACCTTGCCATCATTAGTTTCGCTAATCTTAGAGGAAATCGGTGCCGGGTAAAACTGCATTTATCACATGAATGCAGATCCTTCGGTTCGTCTGGCCCTAGTCAATTGTTGCGTCGCAGGCTAGCTGTGAGACAAATCGCATCAACCTTAAGCAGGAGCCCGCCCCATGAGCCGTCTGACCCCAATCCGTTTTGCCGACTACGATCCCAAAACATTGTCAGACTTTGTTGGGCGTCTTGTCGTGCTGATCACCCCCGAGGGCCTGATGGATCAAGCGGGCCGCAGCGCCAACCGTCTGAGCAAAGGCGCTCTGGCCCGGTTGATTTCCAGTGAGGGTTTTCAGAAGGTTAAAACCGGTCAGGTGATATCTTTGGGCTGGCCTGCCGGGATGCAGGTCGAAGCACTGGATGTACTGGTGATGCCACGCCGGGTAACCCCAATCGAGGCACGTAAGGCGGGGGCGGCGCTGGCAAAGGTGGGCGCGGGCAAAACTATGACAGTGATGGCCGGTTCCATGCCTAAAGCGGCAGACCTGGCTTTGGGCATTGCTCTGCGCAGCTACAGTTTTGACGACCATAAAACGCCGGATGACAGCAAAGTCACTGGCGAGGTGGTGATTGCACATAAGGCACATGAAGATATCGCTGCAAAGTTTGCGCCGATGCAGGCTGTGGCCGAAGGCGCCCACATGACCCGCAATTTGATCAACGAACCGGCCAATGTGCTGACCACAACTGAGTTCGCCAACCGGCTGGTTGAGATGGAAGCGATTGGCCTGAAGGTCGAAGTGCTAGACGAGCCGCAGCTGGAAGAGCTGGGCATGCGCTCGCTTCTCTGTGTCGGGCAGGGGTCGGATAGTCCCTCCAAGGTGGTGGTCATGCAGTGGAACGGTGGCAAAGAAGGTGACGCTCCGCTGGCATTGGTTGGTAAAGGAGTAGTGTTTGACACCGGCGGCATCTCCCTAAAGCCTGCAGGCGGCATGGAAGATATGACCATGGATATGGGCGGTGCAGGCGTTGTGGCTGGCACGATGCGGGCGCTGGCGCTGCGCGGAGCCAAGGCCAATGTGGTTGGCCTGGTCGGGTTGGTCGAAAATATGCCCTCGGGTAATGCCGTCCGCCCCGGTGATGTGGTTAAATCGATGAAGGGCGTGACCATCGAGGTGATCAACACCGACGCCGAAGGGCGTTTGGTTCTGTGTGACGTGATGTGGTATACTCAGGAGCGGTTTAATCCAGTCGGCATGATTGATCTAGCGACTCTGACAGGCGCAATTATCGTCGGTTTGGGTCATGAAAATGCCGGTGTGTTCTCTAATGATGATGGGTTGTGCAATGCTTTCCTCAAGGCAGCGGCTGCCGAAGATGAAGGCGCTTGGCGGATGCCGTTGGGCAAGGGCTATGATGATCTGATCAAGTCTCGTATCGCTGATATCAAAAATACTGGCGGGCGCGCTGCGGGATCGGTTACTGCCGCGCAGTTCCTGAAACGGTTCGTTAAAGACGAAACTCCTTGGATCCATCTTGATATTGCCGGGGTTGCCTCGGTGAAATCCGATACCACTTATGCCCCCAAAGGGGCCACTGGTTGGGGCGTGGCAGCACTGAACCGGTTGGTTCTGGATGGGTTCGAAACCGAGACCGAGTGAGGCGAAAATGGGCGCGGTTTTCTTTTACCACCTGACGCAGGGACCGCTTGAGCAGACCTTGCCTATGTTGCTGGACAAAGCGCGTGGGGCAGGGTGGCGCATTGCGGTCCGCGGCAATGATCCGGATCGGATGGGCTGGCTTGATGATCGCCTTTGGCAGGGAGCCAAGGACAGTTTTCTACCCCACGGATTGCAAGGAGGGCCGCATGACGCGTTGCAACCAATTTTGCTGACAACAGGGCCTGAAGCGGGCAATGCGCCTGATTGCGTTATGTCCGTTGATGGTGCCGCGGTGACATCAGAAGAAGTTGATTCATTGCAGCGGGTTTGCGTTCTTTTTGATGGCACTGATCCCGAAGCCGTTCAGCACGCGCGCGGGCAGTGGAAAAAACTGACCGATGCGGGTTGTTCAGCGCAATACTGGTCGCAGGAATCGGGGCGCTGGGAGAAAAAAGCTGAGAAGTGAGGGGAGGGCGGGCGCTGCTCCTCTATCTTCTTTCAGGTTTCTTGGACGACTGTTCGTTATCGGGTCAACAACAGTGAGCCGTTGCGTATCTCGATGCTTGACCAGCGTTGTAGGTAGCTCATCCCAAGCAGTGATTGGTCTAACTCGCCTTGATTGACCCAGACGCGGATATTGTTGTCGGTTATGGCCCCCAGTGAAACGCTGTCGAGCCAAACCGAAGCAGTGCGTACTTCTCCGTTGGCGGTGTTGGCGCGGCCAAGATAGGCGAGGGCATCGGGGTCGATCCCAGCTTTGCGGGCATCACCAGCGTTCAGCACGACATCGGTCGCGCCTGTATCGATCAGAAATGTGATTGGGACAGTATTAACGTCTAACGTAAGGTAGTAGTGGCCGTCGGCCGAGCGCGGAACCTCAATCTGGCCAGTGTTGGCGATCACGGATTGCTGCGGCCTGACGGTGCTGCGGATGTCGTCCCACAAGCCGTAGCCGGCAATCACACCCAGAAAGATGAAAGCCCAAATAGCCAGTTGCTGCACAGTTTTTCCTAAGGTCTGGCGGTTTTGTACAAAGACCCATGACCCTACGGCCAACAGCAGTAGCACAAGGTAGATAAACCGGCCGTAGTCGACATCCATCATGAAAATTCCTCTTGCGGTCTTATCTATGTCTTGTCGTTACTGTTGCTAGGAGGCAAATCCAAAGTCTTTCAGCCCGTCGAGAATGAACTGAACCGACAAGGCAGCAAGCAGCATGCCCAGAAGGCGAGAAACCACATTGATGCCAGTTTTGCCCAGTAGTTTTTCGAACAGGCCAGAGGCCAAGAACATCATGACCATGACCGCCAACACTGCGATCATCACGGTAACAACCATGGCAAAACCTTCGATGCCCGGTCTTTGTCCCGCCAGCAGGATCACCGTGGCAATCGATCCGGGACCAGCAATCAGCGGCATGGCCAGTGGAAAGATCGAAGGATCCTCGATGTCGTCTTCGCCGCCCTGATCCTGGCGCCGTTTTGTGCGCCGTTCAAACAACATATCCAGTGCAGTCAGGAACAATAGCGCGCCGCCGGCGACCCGGAAGGCGGCCATTGAGATGCCCACAAAACCCAGCACCGCCTCGCCAAAAGCCGCAAACAGTGCCAGCAAGCCTGCGGCCGTAAAACAGGCGCGCAGCCCAACCGAGCGGCGGGTTGCCGGGGTCATGCCCTGGGTCAGTGCCAGAAATACCGGCGTCAGGCCAATCGGATCAACAATGACGAACAGAGTCACAAAAGAGGTGATCAGAAAGGCACTGTCGATCATTGCGCTTCGGCTTTTTCCAGTTTCTCCAGCGCCTTCATCCACATGATCTCGGCGCGGCCCAAAGCGGTCATGACCTCGGCGTGTTTGCCTTGCCAGACTTTGGCCTGATCCTTGTTCTCTGGCTCGTACATCTCTGGGTCACCTAGTTTAGTGTCCAGTTTTTCCTTCATCTGCGTCAGCTTTGCCACCCGCTGCTCGCTTTTGCGGGCATCCGAGCGCAGCGCCAGAATGGCATCCCGTGTTGGCCGTTTGACCTTTGGCTTTTGCGCGGCAGGTTTGGCGGCCGGTTTGTCACGCGCCAGCAATAGGTCGCGATACGACGCCAGATCACCTTCGTATGGGGTCACCGTACCTTTAGAGACCAGCCACAGACGATCCGCGACCAGACTGAGCAGGTGCATATCGTGGCTGACCAAGATCACCGCACCACTATAGGCAGTCAATGCCTCAACCAAGGCCTCGCGGCTCTCAATATCCAGGTGGTTGGTTGGCTCATCGAGGATCAGCATATGCGGTGCGTCGATGGTTGCCAGCAGCAGCGACAAGCGGGCTTTTTGGCCACCGGACAGACGACCAACTTCGGTATCAGCTTGATCGGCTCCCAGACCAAAGCCAGCCAGACGGGCGCGCAGCCTGGACTGGCCCTCACCGGGGCGTTCGCGCTGCAGGTGCATCAGTGGGGTTTCGTCGATGAACAACTCGTCAACCTGGTGCTGCGCAAAGAAGCCGATGCGCAGCTTGTTCGACTGGGTCATCTTGCCTGACATCACCTGCAGGCGTGCCGACAGCATCTTGGCCAGTGTAGATTTGCCCTGACCGTTCTTACCCAGCAGGGCGATGCGGTCGTCCTGGTCGATGCGAAGATCCAGCTTGCTGAGGATCACCGAGTCGCCATAACCAACCGAGGCGCCTTCGGTGGCGATGATTGGTGGTGACATTTCTTCCGGCTCGGGGAAGGTAAAGACCGTACGCGCCGCATCTTCGGGTGCGCGGATGGTTTCCATCTTTTCGAGCATCTTGACGCGGGATTGCGCTTGCTTGGCTTTGCTGGCCTTGGCCTTGAACCGGTCCACAAAGCCTTGCAAATGGGCGCGACGCAGATCCTGTTTCTTGGCAGCCGCAGCTTGCACCGCACGGTTGGCAGCACGCTGGCGCGCAAATTGGTCGTAGTTGCCCGAGTAATAAGTCAGGCCACGTTCCTCGAGGTGCAAAATGCCACCGACCGAGCGGTTCAGCAATTCACGGTCGTGGCTGATGATGATCACCGTATGTGGGTATTTCACCAAATAGGCTTCGAGCCACAGAGCGCCTTCGAGATCGAGATAGTTGGTTGGTTCGTCCAACAGCAACAAGTCAGGCTCGGAAAACAGCACGGCGGCCAGGGCCACACGCATCCGCCAACCGCCGGAAAAGTCCGAGCAGGGGCGTTGCTGGGCTTCGGTGTCAAAACCCAAGCCTTTTAGAATCGATGCCGCTCGCGCCTCGGCGGACCAGGCGTCGATATCAACCAGACGGGTCTGGATGTCGGCGATCCGGTGCGGGTCGGTGGCGGATTCGGATTCGGCCATCAGGCTGGCACGTTCAGTGTCTGCCGCCAGAACAGTATTGATCAGCGAGACATTGGACGACGGGGCCTCTTGCGAGATGCCGCCGATGCGAGCCTTATTGGGCAGCGAAATGTCGCCGGACTCCAGCACCAGTTGCCCATAAATCAGGCGGAACAGGGTGGTCTTCCCGGTGCCATTGCGGCCTACTAGGCCAACCTTGTGCCCATTGGGTATGGTGGCGCTTGCGCCTTCGAACAGCGGTCGGCCTTCGACGGCGTAGTTGATATCTTTGATGCGTAACATGAGCCGGGACGTAGCAGACCGCGAAGCGCTGCGCCAGTGTCAGTTGATGGGTTCGTTACGATCTGTATGCCGGTGCGTTTTCCAGCGCGTTTGCCATGGCTTTGAGTGCACAGCGCCCTTTCCAAAGCTGGGCAGCCGTGTTACCGGGGCGCCAAATTACATTACTGGCGGCGGGGCGTTTTGCCCGGCCCCATAAACAGGAGAAGCCCGATGGCTCTGGAACGCACTTTTTCGATCATCAAGCCCGATGCAACACGCCGCAACCTGACTGGCAAAATCAATGCCAAATTCGAAGACGCTGGCCTGCGCATCGTTGCGCAAAAGCGTATTCACCTGACCATCGCTCAGGCTGGTGAGTTCTACAAAGTACACGCTGAGCGCCCGTTCTACGGTGAGCTGTGTGAATTCATGGCATCAGCTCCGATCGTTTGTCAGGTTCTGGAAGGCGAAGGCGCCATTGCTAAGAACCGTGAAGTCATGGGCGCAACCAACCCAGCAGACGCTGCTGCAGGCACTGTCCGCGCTGACTTTGCTGAGTCGGTTGGCGAAAACTCGGTTCACGGTTCCGACGCTCCAGAAACTGCTGCTGAAGAAATCGCTTATTTCTTCTCCGGTCTTGAACTGGTTGGCTAAGCCATAACTGGTTTTGAAAATTGATTAGGCCGTCTGTTTGTGCAGGCGGCCTTTATTGTTGCGCAGCTTAGCGGTGTTTCTCAACAACACCGATCTGGTTCAAAGTAGCTTCCAGTTCTGACAGTCCCTTGTCAAACGCAGATTCCTTGATGGCATCAAACCGGATGCGCAGCGCTTTTTTCTCCTCGCCTTTACAGTCATTCCATGGTCGCCCCTGCAGGCCCATCACTAGTACATAATAGCCAATGAAATGTGGCCTGGTGCCAGTCTTTAGCAGTAGAGAATAGGTTTCGTCGGCGCCCAACTCGCGCAATTGTTCGGCTGTTGCAATGCCCGCACGGGCACAGGCCTCCTCGTAAGAGGGGCCAAGATTGCGGATCGAGGATATTGGTGTGTTCATGTTTCGTTTCTATCGGGTCGCGTGGGAATTGTCATCCCTGCAATGGGTATCGGGTGCGGTTTCCGGTGAGCAATTGACAGGAATGCGATGGCGCACCACTTTAGGTCAGGAACTCGAGGGAGATATCGATGCCAGCGCAGAGTCCGCAGCAAGCACATGTGACTATGGAAGGTTTTGATCTGTCCAACCCGCCGAAGGGTTTTGTCGAAGATCCGTTTCCTTACTATGACGCCTTGCTGGCAACTGAGCCGGTGCTTGCGCAACCAGATGGGTCGGTGATGCTGTGTCGCCACAGAGATCTGGATCGCATCTACCGCGACACCACTTTGTATTCTTCGGATAAGAAGGCTGCGTTTGCTCCCAAATTTGGAGTCGGCTCCCCGTTGTTTGAACATCACACCACGTCGTTGGTGTTTTCAGATCCACCTTTGCACACGCGGGTGCGCAGGATCATGACCTCGGCGTTGGCTCCACGTGCGATAGCCCGAATGGAACCCGGTTTGATCGAAACCGTTGATTATTTGCTAGATGAAATGGAACAGAAAGGGCAAGCGGACCTGATCGAAGATTTTGCCTCTTCTATTCCGATCCAGATCATTGGCAACCTGTTGGATGTGCCTATGGATGAGCGAGAGCCGCTGCGGGATTGGTCTTTGGCGATCCTTGGTGCATTGGAGCCCTCGTTAACCGCCGAACAACTGGCCGCTGGTCAAAACGCAGTCACCGAGTTCAAGGACTATTTGTCGGTTTTGATTGAACGACGTCGGGCTGTACCGGGTGATTTGGACAGTGACGTACTGACACGATTGATCCAGGGCGAGGGAGCAGAGGCACAGTTGAGCGAGATCGAGTTGATCCAGAACTGTATCTTCATTCTGAACGCAGGCCATGAAACCACCACTAATCTGATCGGCAATGGCCTGGCGTTGTTGCAGGAACATCCGGATCAAAGGGAGTGCTTGCTGCAGCAACCCGACCTGATCAACCCGGCCGTTGAAGAGATGCTCCGGTTCCGTTCACCCAACCAGTTGGGCAACCGTGAAACCACGAGTGAGATCGAGATCGACGGACTGACCATCGCCAAGGGAACCAATTTGCATCTGCTGATAGGCGCCGCCAATCGCGATCCGGATGTGTTTGAAGCACCTACAGTTTTCGACATCTCACGCAAACCGAACCGTCATTTGGCCTTTGCTGGCGGTCCACATGTCTGCGTGGGGCTGACACTGGCGCGGATGGAGGGCAGGATTGCGATTGCGCGGCTATTGCAGCGCTTCCCCAATTTCCAGATCTTGCCGGGGCGGGTGCCGGGCGGGCGAATGCGTTTTCGCGGCTATGCAAAATTGCCTGCGATTCTGTAGGTGCCAATCAGCAGGGAGTCAAAATAGCCCGACCTCTTTGGCGGTCAGCGCCGCCTGGGTGCGGTTCTTGGCGTCTAGTTTCCGGCACAGGGTGCGCACATGCAACTTGATCGTCACTTCTTGCAACTCCAGGTCGCGGGCGATTTCCTTGTTGGACTGACCCCGGCAAAGGCCGCTTAGAACTTCGATTTCGCGTGGGCTGAGTTTCTTTGCCATCGGGTGAACTTCTTCAGAAACGGGTTCTCTGAGCAGTTCAACCGGGACATAAACCTCACCGGCGCTCATGAAACGGACGGCGTTCAGCAGTGACTTTGCACCCATGGTTTTGGGTAGATAGCCTATGGCACCAGCGTCCAGTGCTTCCTGAGCAGTATGAGTAGGGGCGCTGCCGGAGAGAATTGCGACCCCTTTACCGCCATTGCGTTCCAAAGCGCGGGTTAGCCCCTCGAGGCCGAACATGCCGGGCATGTTGTAGTCGAGCAGAACCAAATCAAAGGGGCCGATTTTCTCAATCTGATCCAGCGCTTCGGTAAGATTTATACTAGACGTTACTTCGGCGCCGCCCACTGAATGAAGGTAGGCAGAGATGGTTTCACGAACCATATCGTGATCGTCGGCCAACAAAATGCGCATGAAACCCACTGATTGACTATTAGTTCCTTCTACAAGTCATATAGGTGTAGGCGCTTCTTTTCCATCTACTTTTGAGAAAGGGGGGGCGATTTTTTTATTTCCAATTATCCTCTCCCCTCAACACTATGCCTCCAGCGCAGGTTAGCAGAGGGGCAATTGGTGGCGTGCTGATCTTAAGGCGTGCGGCGAGTCAACTTAGGTTAGCGTGCCTATACTAAAGGTTAGTCGACTATACATAGGCTTCAGTGCGTTCAGTACTAATGTGTGGCATGCTCTGGCTGGGCGCCTTGTTACATTGTGTCCCACGATCTTTTTGGACCCCCAAAAGGAGTGCGAGGATGACAGTTTTTGTCTTATTGCTACGCGTGATGGCCATAGCCCTGACGCCGGCAATTGTCTTCGCGAGCCCAAGCAATCTTGAGGCGCCAGTGCTGCTGGTGGTCGAGGTGCCGGATCAAGTCGGTGGTGACGGTCTCATTGTTCAGTTTACCTTGGATGACTTGCAGGCTCTGCCGGCGGTCAGTTTTGAAACCGAAACAATCTGGTTCACTGGATCACAGCGTTTTACAGGTGTTCCTCTTGCGGTAGTGATGCAGCAGGTTGGGATTACTGAAGGTATCATCGAAGCCTCGGGCAGCGATGACTTCTCCATTGAATTACACATGCCCACTGCGACGGCGGCCGGCGCGATCATTGCTTATCAGCGCAATGGGTCTCCTATGTCGGTGCGCAAAAAAGGCCCGCTGCGGGTTGTCTATCCGTTCGATGATTTCCCACCTCTCAAACGGGATTTATTGTTTGATAATACTATATGGCACTTGGTGCGGATCGTGGTGAAGCCGGACATGAAATAGGAAGGGCAAGTCAATTGCAGACCAGGCGCGCGACAGTGAGCACGAGACTGGCCTTGTCATTGACGATTGTTTTTCTGGCGGCGCTTGGCGCGCTTACTGGTTTTCTGGGCCGGGTCGTCCTGAATGAGCTGGATAATATTGGAACCATTGCCACAGAACGGCTGACCTGGAACTTATCGCAGGTCCAGGTTGAACATCTGCAATTGAAAGAGCTGGCGCATCTGGCCGAGGACGGTGAGGGTCTTCATGTTCTGCGCCTCAAGTTCAACATTTTCTACAGCCGAGTGGCCACTCTTCGCGAAAGCCCCATGTTTGCTGAATTGCGCTCTGACACTGAGGCGGGTGAAGCGCTGGACCGAATTCAAGCCCGGATAGATCACTTTGTGCCAATTGTTGACGGTTCGGATCGCGGGCTGCTCTATTCACTGCCCGGATTCATTCTGGAGCTTCAGGATAACGGTCACGATACTCGTAAGCTGGTCCGATATGGATTGCTCGCAGAGGAGCGCGCCAGTGCCGCGAAGAAGCGGCATTTGTCCCTGACTCTCAAGCGCCTTGCCTGGGTGTTGCTGGTGCTGGTTATGGCGTTGGGGCTGACAGCCCTGATGATTTGGCGGCTGTTTCATCGAAGCCAAATGTTATCTGCTGCAAACACGATCACAACAACACGGATGCGCGCCATTGTTTCCTCATCTTTGGATGCCATTTTGATGATTGATGTTCGAGGGCGAATAATGAGCATCAACGAAGCCGCCCAAACTATTTTTGGCTATACCAGCCAAGAGGCCCTTGGGCGGCGAATGGTCGATCTGATTGTTCCAGACAACTGGCAGCGGTTCATGATGGATAACATGACGAATTTCGTCACCGCAGGTGAAGGGATGAGTGACGGCCAGGGACGGCTGCAAATGAAGGCTAAGCGAAAATCTGGTGAGATTTTCCCAGTTGAGCTGAGTGTGTCGGCAAGCCAGGCCGGTGATGACATGGTTTTTGTTAGCTTTCTGCGCGACATTACCGCTCGGGTCGAAGGTGAGGCCGCGCTTCGTCGTGCCCGGGACGAAGCCTTGGCAGGCGAGCGGGCCAAGGCCAATTTGCTCACTGTGCTGAGCCATGAAATTCGGACACCGCTGAATGGCATCTTGGGATCGATTGAGCTGCTGGAGACCACTGGAATGCTGGCCGAAGAGCAGCGGTATCTGCGGGCGATGAGGATTTCGGGCGAGTTGTTACTGCACCATGTGAATGAGGTGCTGGAGATGTCTCGGCTGGAAGCCGGGGCGACACCGGAACAATACAGGGTGTTTGATCTGTTACAGATGGTACAGGGATTGGTGGACGGCCAACAGGCCAATGCCCTGGCTCACGACAACCAATTGCGCCTGCGCTGCCGGCTACCAGGGTCGCCATTTTGTCTTGGCAACGTCGAACGTATTCAGCAGGCTTTGCTAAATCTAATTGGCAATGCCCTAAAATTCACCGAAAGTGGTGAAATTACCGTCGAGATTGAACGTCATAATGACAGCGATACGGTTGAGTTTCGGGTTGGCGATACCGGGCCGGGGATGGCCAAAACAGACCTGGACCGCATATTTGAGGATTTTGTCACTCTGGACAGCAGTTACAGCCGCCAGCGCGAAGGCACAGGACTGGGATTGGCCATCACCCAACGTGTCGTCGAGAACATGGGGGGGGAAATTAGCGTGGAAAGCGAACTGGGCGAGGGCAGCCTGTTCACCATTACTCTGTCCTTGCCTTTGGTATCCAAGCGCCAGACCATGCCGTCGAAGAAGGGGTTGGACACGGTGGTTCCAAAACGCATTCTGGTGGTCGAAGATAACGATATCAATCGGATGCTGTTAGAGAAAATGTTACAGCGCCAAGGCCACAGTGTGGACAGCGCCATCGGCGGTGCAGAAGGTGTGCATGCTGTTGCAGAAAAACGATATGATATGGTCCTGATGGATATCAGCATGCCCGGCGTGGATGGTATCGAGGCGCTAAGCCAAATCCGCTCACGCAAACTGGCCGAGGGCGTGGAGATTGTCGCCCTGACAGCCCATGCCGCCGGTGACGACCACGAACGGATTATGGGCGCAGGATTTACCGAAGTCCTGACCAAACCGGTGACCCAGGCGGAACTGGCAAAAGTGATCGACCGCTACACGCACAAAGCCAAACCACTTGAAGACGTACCAGACGACTCTGATATCCAGCAGTTTGTTGCAGCGCTGGGTGAAGAGCGGGCACGGGGCTACCTGAGTGACTTTTGTCAAGACGTGGCCCGATTGCAGCATGCTCTTGATACCACCGGCCGCGTGACCGACGCGCAGCAAGGTGAGGCGCACCGGCTGGCCGGATCAGCGGCGGTTCTGGGGCTTGCTGCTTTACGGGTCTGTATGTTGGAAATAGAGGCCGCCACCCCGGACACTCCGCTGCCAATCGTGCCGCTAGCAAAAGCCTGGTCCGAAGCCGGTGCAATCCTTGCGCCTCATCTGGATGGTGACCGGGCCTGAGACACAGACACCAATTTGCCTTTTCGCGATGCAATTCCAATCACAGTTTTTGTGTTCGATAGCTTCTTCAGAATTTCATCTTCACCTAATTCTGCGGCGATCTCTTCGATCATATATCTTTTGGTGCCCAGCTACGGTCCTGCACTTTCTTGATCATTGGGTCGGAACACTTCCATCAGAAGGCGTGACCATTTAGATTTGGTATTGGAATGCGAGGGTGAGCCTGTCGGCAAGGCGGCTGAATTTCTTCCTTTGGAAACTGCTCTTAGAGTGGGCCTCTTTGGAAATTCCGATCCAATCGATGAGCAGCCGCCCACGGATGCAAAAAACCAGGATTTCTCTATTGACCGGGTGACGGTACTTTCTGAAGAACATGTCTTTGTTGTGCTGCAGAATTCCGCTTCGATCGACCTCATCCACTGGGCCGTCTCGGAAGATATCCGCCTTCATAAAATCTACGATGTCATAAACTGCTAGCTTTTCCGAAGCCTCGGTAAAGTCGAGCCCATAGGTGACACCAGGGCCCAAAATTAAATTGTCACCGTGAAAGTCTCCGTGAGAAAAAACCAAAGTATCTTCGGACCTTGCAAACAAAGCCGAGTCTTTCAGCATTTGGTCTAAGAAAGGGTGGTATTGGGAAGCTGCGGCCTGCGGTATGGCATTGCTAAGGATTTATTCGATCTCTTCGAACATCCAGTTAAACCAAAACCGCTCATTGCGAGCGGGCTTTAGGTTATGAAGTTCATGCAGCCATTGACCGGCCCTCCGGTAGGCCTGGCCAGCCTGAGCTTGTGAGCTGGTTAAATAAATTATTTGCTTGGCGGTCTTGTGGTCCACAAAATTTGTGACATGGAACTGACCGCCGGGAGACAGATAAATTGGCTCGACAATCTTGGAATGTTTTTTGCCCTGAAAATAGGAGAAAAGCTCCTCCAATACGCCGAATTCATTTCTCAACCTATCATCGGAGGGGGCGGTGTCGATTTTCATTGCATAGTTTCGGCTATCCTCTGCGGTGATCGCAAAAACTTGCTGAGAATCCGGAGAAGTGCCTGACCGATAGATGCAGGAGTAGCCTAATGCAGCTGACATATTCATCAATGGACTGCAAAGTGAAATTATCGTGTAAATTGAATAAGTTAACCATGGGGCGACGTCTATTCACGTCCCGTTGCGATAGGAAGAATGAAATCACCCCATGGTACAAAGGCGGCCCAGCCGCCTAGGCCCTCTTTTTAGTCCTTGAATACCCGAGCAAAAATCGTATCGACATGCTTGGTGTGGTATTCCATGTCGAATTTCTCGTTGACACCGTCTTCGCCCAAGGCTGCAACCACTTCGGCATCAGCCAGCAGCAAATCACGAAAGTCGAGACGCTCTTCCCAAACTTTCAGGGCGTTACGCTGCACCATGGAATAAGCGTCTTCGCGCGAAACACCGGCCTGTGTCAGTGCCAAAAGCACCCGCTGGCTCATCACCAGGCCGGGGAATTTGTTCATGTTGTCCAGCATGTTCTGTGGGTAGACCAGCATCTTGTCGATCACACCAGTCAGTCGTGCCAGAGCAAAATCCAAGGTTACGCAGGCATCTGGACCAATGGCGCGTTCTACGGACGAATGCGAGATGTCGCGCTCGTGCCACATGGCCACGTTTTCCAGCGCGGGCACCACTGCCGAACGCACCAGACGGGCCAGACCAGTCAGGTTTTCGGTCAAGACAGGGTTCTTTTTGTGTGGCATCGCCGACGAGCCTTTTTGGCCCATCGAGAAGAATTCCGCCCCTTCCAGTACCTCGGTGCGCTGCATGTGGCGGATTTCAATGGCGACATTTTCAATCGAAGACGCAATCACACCAAGAGTCGCAAAGAACATCGCGTGGCGGTCACGCGGTATTACCTGAGTGGAAATTGGCTCTGGTGACAGACCCAGCTCGGCGCAGACATGTTCTTCGATGGCCGGGTCGATATTGGCGAATGTGCCAACTGCGCCCGAGATCGCACCAGTGGAGATTTCTTCGCGGGCCAGTTTCAGACGCGCCAGGTTGCGGTCCATTTCGGCATAGAAACGGGCAAAGGTCAGGCCCATGGTGGTCGGCTCGGCGTGGATGCCGTGGCTGCGGCCAACGCGAACGGTATTCTTGTGCTCGATCGCGCGTTTTTTCAGGGCGGTCAGCAAGGCCTCCAAGTCTTTGATCAGAATGTCGGCCGAGCGTACCAGTTGCACGTTGAAACAGGTGTCCAGCACATCCGAAGAGGTCATGCCCTGATGCACAAAGCGGGCCTCGTCGCTGCCAACATGCTCGGCCAGATGGGTGAGGAAGGCAATGACGTCATGTTTGGTGACGGCTTCGATCTCGTCGATGCGGGCCACGTCGAATTCAACATCCTTAGCTTTCCACACTGCATCGGCATTTTCGCGTGGGATGACGCCAATGTTGGCCATGGCTTCGCAGGCATGTGCCTCGATCTCGTACCAGATGCGGAACTTGCTTTCCGGAGACCAGATGGCAACCATGTCGGGGCGGGAGTAGCGAGGGATCATTGGCCAGGACCTTTGTTATAGGGCGGGGATGCGCGCCTCATAGATCAGCCAAGGCAAAACAACAAGTCAGGCAAGGTCTGGATGGGGAATATTGCGTGAGGATTTGTCGAGGCACAGCGAGTCTGTTCAAGAACTAGGCAATGACGTCGTTCTGGGAAATCGGATTGGGTCGAACAGGGGCTGTCTTATGAGGCGATGCGGTCAACCGCCAAGTAGCCCAGTCCCACATCACTTGCACAGGTCTCTTGCTTGGTGCGAAACTTCATAATCTTTGTGCACCGGGATGATTTTTCAGTCAATCAATCGCTGTTCTATTTGCCGGTTCCTCGATAGGATGCTCCTTGCAAAAGTTTGAGGTGGGTTTTGGTAAGAAAGTAGTCCATGCCGTTAGTCCATTCAAAATGAAATCTCATTTTGTATCACTGGGCATTGCATCTCTCTGGCGTCGAATCTCGTGCTCGATGTCCGTCGGTTTTGACCATGTCAGAAATGGCGGTACCAGTGGGTATTGGTGAAAATACAATGCTCGAATTCGGGGCCGGTCAAACCCTCAACCTAATCGCTGACGGTGAAGTTCGATGATGGTAGAGACACAATGGTCGACAGATTATGGAGTTTCGAGTGACAGCTATCCAGTCAGCAAATCAGCCGGCATCTAAAGCCTTGAATTTAAGATCATTGGCGACTCTGCCAAGTGATGAATAAACTTTGAACGACCTGAGCTATCTGAGAAACTCCCCGATCGATCGGCATTTGGTTTCAAGACCATCGTACCTATCATATGCGGTAGGTCTTGCAGGAAGGGCGGTTTGCAGCCAATCGTGGTAACTTAGGCGAATGGCCAGTTCGGACGCATTCCTTGCCAATGTCTGCGTGCAATGAGTAACACTCATTAGTGGCAGTTCACGCGCGCCACAATGCGGTTTGCCGAGATCAAGTCGGTTGATCTAACCCTGTGCTGTGTGAGTAACCTCATGAATTTTCGGAGCACACAGCAGGTCAACGCCTTGTGCAGCGTATTGGCAGGGATATACGAACCACTCCACATTGATTTCGAGGCTTGATTGGGGCGCAAAAAGGTCACAAAATGCAAGGGAAGGCATTTCATTTGGGAACGCCCGTCGAGAGAGCTTTTGGTGGTTGAAGGGGGGCAAATGACCGTGAGACAATCAATAGCTGCATTGATGTCTGTGTTGGTCTTTTCTCTTGCCGGCAAGCCGATTTATGCAGAACCTGTTAGGTTCGCTACTTTTGACTTCGCCCCTTATGCGCTTCGCGATGATCCACAAGGTCGTCTTGGGCTGTTTATAGATATTGATAGGGCCATTGCCTCCCGGGCAAACATAACTATTATCGACAGTGTACTCCCTATCGCTCGGGCATTGAAGAATATGGAACGCGGAGTTTCCGACTGTTCTGTTTTTGTGCTGACATCATGGAGTAAGGACAATTTTATTCCTGTCGCCAAAATCAATGATCGACTAGAGACTGTTATCGTAACTCGTAGAGGGCTGACGATAAATAGCATCGAAGACTTACATGGCCACCGGTTGGCAATTCCACGCGGTAGCTTTCGAGATCTACCTATTTCAACCGATCCTGATATCCAGAAATTTTATACCAATGGGTATGAGCAAAGTGTACGGCTACTGAAGGCCGGCCGGGTCGACGCGATAGCTGGCTCTGAACTCAGCATTCTTCATTACCTATCCATCGGAGAAATGGGGCGGAAAGATATTGGTGAAATATTCGCATTCGAACGTAAACAGTTGTGGCTGCAATGTGCCCGAGATCAATTGTCTAGCGAGATGATTTCAAAGCTGCAACAAGCAACGGACTCGCTACGAATGGAAGGCGTATTTGACAATTTGCTCAAGCGCTACATTCCAGTGGGCTTCTGATAAGTAAAAAATGTATGAGAAAATCATGGCCAACACAATTCACGAGAAGCCTGTCATTTAAGCAAGCTCGCATAGCAGTGATTGCTGGTTTTATTTTGGGTTTGGGATTTAGTGCCGCTCAAATCGTAGTCGATCTGCGACGAGAGATTCACCAAATTGATTTGACATTCGAACAATCACTTAGAGCGTTCGAGGAACCAGCATTTCAAGCAGCTTTTGGTCTCGATGACGTGTTGGCGCAGACAGTGGTCAATGGTTTGTTTCAACAATCGGCGATTATTGAAGCCAAAATAATCGATAGTTATGGCGACACGATGTACTCTAAGAGTCGTCCGCATTTGGACAACACTCTCTCTTGGTTGGCCGAAGGACTATTTGGAGGATACAAGTCCTATTCCACTCAATTGGTGGGAAAAGAAACCGGCTTTCTTGCTGGCGAATTGATTATCCGTGTGGACACTAATTTGATTGCGAAATCCTTTTTTCAAAGGTCGGGTTTGGTTTTGGTGTTTGGAGTATTGCGTAATTTATTTCTAGCGATTATTCTTGCTCTTCTTTTTCATAATATGCTGACGAAACCACTCCGGAAAATTGCAAAACTTATCCAAAAAGGATCGGGGAAACTTACTGTTTCAGTGGAGCATGAAACCGACGAACTGGGTGATATTGTCTTTGAATACAACAGACTTTCGCAAGACCGTGAAAAGGCAGTCATGCGACTTGAGGAGGAGGAGAGACGATATCGACGGCTGTTTGAAAATAGTGTGGTATCCCTAGCGAACACAGACTATTCGCAAGTAACAATAACTCTAAACAGGCTTCGGCGAAAAGGAGTGATTGATCTTCGCCTTTATCTTGATGCCAATGAGAATGTTGCGTGGGAGATGTTTGCAGAGATCGATATTCTCAGCGTTAATATGGCGACATTGAACTTGTTTGAAGCCTCCTCTGAATGTCAATTGGTCCAACAGGCTAGCAGAACTTTTAGCCCAAATACGATCAAAATGTTTAAGGATCAACTTTGTGCGATATGGGAGAATAAAAGTATTTTCAGGGCCGAGACAACATTCTACACTCTCAATGGAAATGAAATTATTGGCATAATCTCACTGCCCATTCCTGAGACTGAGGATGGTTTCCGAAGTATTCCTGTCAGCATTCTAGACATAACCGAATTTAAGAAAGCTGAAACTGAGCTCACATTTCGCGGCGAAATCATTGAGGCTATGGGCGAAGGTGTTCAGGCAACACGTATGTCGGACGGGGTCATTATTTACACGAATGCAATGCTAGACGCCACATTTGGATACCATCGCGGAGATCTCATCGGGGAATATGTTGGTATACTAAACGCCAAGACAGACACTAGCCCAGAAGAGACTGCAGAACATATTTTTGCAGAAATTGAAACGAACGGAAGTTGGGTAGGTGAAATTGAAAACATTCGAAAGGATGGTTCTAGTTTCTGGAGTGAAGTCTCTGTGACAAAATTTGTTCATCCAATACACGGGAGTTTAGCCATTGGTGTTCAATCTGATATATCCGACCGTAAGCAACTTGAGGATCAACTCCGCCAATCTCAGCGAATGGAAGCAGTTGGTCAACTGACCGGTGGTTTGGCCCACGACTTCAACAACCTACTGGCCGTCATGCTTGGCAATGCTGAGTTGCTTGAAGATATTGTCGGTGAAGACAAAAACGCTAAGGAATTTATTGAATCGATCAAGGCAGCAGTGGCTCGAAGCTCATCTTTGACGGGTCGGTTGCTGGCCTTCTCCCGCCAGTCGGCGTTAGCTCCGGTTGCTGCTGACGTCAGCGAACTGATCGGTGGCCTCAACGAATTGCTTCGAAGGGCGTTGGGGGCGACAGTTGCATTGACAGTCGATGAAACAACGGACCTCTGGCCAGCGATGATCGATACGCATCAGTTCGAGAATGCCCTGGTCAATTTGTCTTTGAATGCTCGAGATGCCATGCCTCAAGGCGGGATACTGACCATTCAGGTTGCCAATGTTACGCTGGATGAGGCCTATGCATTGCAACACGAGGAAGTGTCTCACGGGGATTATGTAGAAGTCGTGGTGAGTGACACTGGCACCGGAATACCGCCTGACGTGCTGGCTAAGGTGTTTGAGCCCTTCTTCACGACCAAAGAAGTGGGGAAGGGCACCGGCCTTGGTCTTAGCATGGTTTTCGGGTTCGTTAAACAGTCCAACGGGCACATCACGATCTCCAGTGAAGTTGGTCACGGCACATCGGTAAAACTCTACATGCCGCGTTCCCAGGACGGTGCCACCGGAACAGACGTCAAAGATGACGTTTTGGAGCACGCACAGGGTTCGGAACGCATCCTCGTTGTCGAGGATGACTCAGACGTTCGTAAAATCCCAACAGCCATTCTTCGTGACCAGGGTTACGAGGTGGTTGAGGCCGAAAATGGCGGAGACGTTGCAAAGCTCTTACAAGACGGTTCACTTTTCGATTTGCTGTTCACCGACGTCGTGTTGCCTGGCGGCATGAACGGCGTAGAGATTGCTGATCAGGCTCAAAAATTGCAACCGAACATCAAGGTTCTCTTCGCTACAGGATACGCTGAAAACTCTATCGACCAAATCAGTAAAATGATAAACGACGGCTTGTTGATCAACAAACCTTATCTCCGGGCAGAGTTACTTGAGAAAGTCCGAAATGTTCTCGACAGCGAGCACGACTGACTAAAATTTCGACCGATGCATAGCTCCACACAATCAGCTCTCCACTCTTTCACAGCAACCAATGTGACCCCATTGAAGCTGGGAGCTGCCAGTTGACGCAAAACTCGCCAACGGCAGTCCTGGGCCGTGATTGACGGGCGCCCGTACTAGATTAGCATAAAGCTGAGCGTTAGAGAAA